>Ga0334900_1001543_pt1 | contig 24073 bp, 19 predicted proteins | sample GraSluR3_MG_2_FD_207231 | JGI IMG/M metagenome (GOLD analysis project Ga0334900, IMG submission 207231) | Sludge microbial communities from methane-producing bioreactor in Wageningen University, Netherlands - Granular Sludge_31_08-R3 | ecosystem: Engineered > Bioreactor > Anaerobic >...
TTAGCCCACTCCTTATCATACGGTCATCTCCCATAAAAGTATTAGTAACACTCTTATGGTAACCGTTGGTTTGGTGTGGGTCAATTTCTGCCCGGCGTTATGGGTCAATTATACCCCGGCGGTGACAACTATGGCAAAATGAAGCTAAAGGCAAAGACACCACTAGCTACAGAAATAGATATTCTCCAGATCCTAAAATCAAGGTAAGGATAAAAACACAAAATTTTTGATACTACCAAGTGTTCTGTCTTCTTCGCTCAAGACTTCGGCCAAGTCGATGGAGATTTCTTTTCCGCAGATCGGGCAATTTCCATAGATGTTGTCATCGGTGAGATAGGTAATCAGCTCGCCGTTATCTTGAAGCATCAGCTTGGTGTAAAACATAATCCGTCCTCCGGTTTCTTTGTGATAGGGAGAACTCCCTTCACTTTCCCCTTGGTGTTTATTGCATAATATAAATGGACAAAGTTGCAAAAGGAATTCCCCACTTTTGCAACAGTAAATTCCCCATAATTGCAGAAAGGTCATTGCAGGCACCACACCAAAATAATATCCTTGTAGTTGAGAGACAAAATCGATTACAAGGAGGATTGGAGGATGCTAACAATGACCCAAGTTAAGGATATCAGAAAAATGTACTTTGAGGAAGGGAAAAATATTAGCGAAATTGCCAGAGAAACTCGCCATGACCGTAAGACGGTAAGGGAGTACATTAACAAAGACGATTGGAATGAAAAGCTGCCAAAAGTAAAGAAAGAAGCTGCGTTTCCCAAGCTTAACCCATACAAGCAGGATATCGATACCTGGCTTACCGAGGATAAGAAAGCCAGGCGCAAGCAAAGGCACACAGCAAAACGAGTATACGACCGGCTGGTAAAGAAGTACAAGGATGACTTCAACTGTTCTTACAGAACCGTTGCGGGGTATGTAGCGTTAAAGAAAAAAGAAATATTCGGTGAAAAGAAAGGTTTTCTGCCCTTAGAGCATATCCCGGGCGAAGCACAGGCAGACTTTGGCGATGCCCAATTTTATGAAAATGGAAAGCTGTATAGCGGTAAATACTTTAACCTATCATTCCCTAACAGTAATAAGGGGTATACCCAAGTTTACAAGGGAGAGAATCAGGAATGCCTGTTTGAAGGCTTAAAGACGATATTTGAGCACATAGGTGGAGTACCAACAAGGATATGGTTCGATAACGCAAGCACCATGGTTACCAAGGTAATGAAAGGCGAAGGCCGGAACTTAACAGACGATTTCTTGCGGTTTAAGGAGCATTACCGATTTGAAGCAGCCTTTTGCAACGTGGATGCCGGGCATGAGAAAGGCAACGTAGAAAGCAAAGTCGGCTATCACCGGCGAAATATGCTGGTGCCGGTACCACGGTTTGAGAGCTTAAGTGAATTTAACAAAGACCTTCTAATCCAGTGTGAAGAGGATGCTAAAAGGGAGCATTACCGCAAGGAAGGGACCATTGAAGAACTGTACAAAGAAGATGCTGCAGCCCTCTTGGAATTACCGAAAGTAACACTGGATACAAGTAAATACATAACGGTGAAGACAAATGGGTACGGCAAGTTTCTACTAAACAAAGGCTTACACGAATACTCGGCAGCCCCTAAATATGCAAATGCGTATGTATTGGTTAAATTGACTGCCTTTCATGTAATAGTGCTTGATGAGAACTATCGCGAGATAGTACGCCACGATAGGCTCTATGGGGACTATAAACAGCAAAGCATGCAGTGGCTACCCTACTTAAGCCAGCTGTCAAGGCGTCCGGGAGCATTAAAATATACAGGTATATATCATATGCTGCCACAGCCTGTGAAAGAGTATATGGGGGATTTAAGCAAGCAGGACAAAGGGAAAGTGTTAAAGGCTATTTGTGAACTAACCCAAAAGAGCAGCTTTGAAAAGGCGGTTGAGACTATCAGTACTGCTCTATCCTATGGTGCTGCCGATGTGGACAGCCTGATAAATCTACACAACCGGCTGCACGAAAAAGTACTGCAGCTTGAGCCGATACGCCTGCCCGAGCATGTACCGCAGCTAAAAAGGTATGAACCCAACCTTACAGCCTATGACAAAAGCCTTGGAAAGGCGGGTGTGAAGGGATGTTAGTACCTGATATTGCTACCTGCTGCAAGAGGCTTCGCTTAAGCAAAAACATTGTGGAAATGTCGGATAAAATTGAGGCGCACACTCACCAGGAGTACCTACTTAAACTTCTTCAATCAGAGATTTTGCACCGTGAGAAAGCAAGGAGAGATAAACTGTTAAAGAAGGCTGGCTTTTATACCATAAAGACCTTTGAAAGCTTTAGGTTTGATGAAGTAACGCTCCCTGGCGATGTCACCCCGGAATACCTAAGAGAGTGCGAGTTTATCAAAAACAAGACCAATATTGTTATGTATGGCAACGTAGGTACGGGAAAGTCGCACTTGTCAATTGCTTTAGGCGTAGAGGCCTGTAAGAAGGGCTTAGAGGTTAGGTTCTTTAGGACATCGGCACTTGTGAATAAGCTGGCGGAGCTAAAGAAAGCTGGGACATTATCCGTCTTTTTAAGAAACTTAAGTAAGGCCGACCTTTTGATCTGTGACGAGTGGGGCTATGTCCCCCTCGACCGAATAGGGGCACAGCTATTGTTTGAGGTGATATCCGAGCGTTATGAACGCAAGTCGGTGATTATCAACACTAACATAGAGTTTTCAAGGTGGGTAAATGTATTTTATGATGAGCAGATGACTGGTGCTATCATTGATAGAATACTCCATCACTGTCACCTGTTGCTATTCCCCGGCCAAAGCAACAGGATACGAGAATCAGGGCTGAACGCATAGGAATTAAACAGTCAGAACTACTGGGGTTAACATAAAAATTCCCCACCGGTGCCTGGGGAAAAAGTTTTGCAAAAGTGAGGAATTTTAAGTTGCAAAAAACAAGTCTACTAACAAAAGAATTGAACTCAAAAGGTGATGTTAAGATCTCTAATATAGTGTCACTATGTGCGATATTATTTCTTATATAGTATACAAAAAAGCAAAACTTTTCTATTATATTGAGCCATAGTAGAACTTAAGATCTTCTATTCTGTCTAAGCATTCATCGATTAATGGCAATTCACCCCTTTTATAGTGCTTATATTTATGAAAAGAATCTGGTTGATACCAATAAGGATTTACTATTGTAACACTCCTGTGTTTTCCTTGATGTTTTAAAGAATAGACAATGAGTTGGTTGCCATTCTTCAGCAATTTCTTTTTTGTCCAATCTTCATTCTGTATTATTTGATTAATGGTCTTGGATTTGTTATATGATTCAGATGAATTATCATTAATATATACATACATAGGGTAATCATAATAAAACCTATTCAGGTGAAAAGTTCCATTCTCTAGATAGTATTCAAAGTTTGCGCAAAAGTATAATTTGTCTTCATCAATATCTCTTAATTCTGAGATATTCATCAATGTTTTATCATGCTGAAATTTCGATATTATTTGAACTATTTTATTATAGTAGGGGATATTATTATCGACATAAAAAACATACAAGTATCTTTCGCCATAGTCCTTTGAAATTATGAAAATTTTCGTCTGATTATTATTATTTGATAATAAATATACTTTTTCAATTCTGTTCACATCTATAGGTATTACTTCAAGTTCCCTACCCACTAAGCCTACTGTAAATTGAATTTTTTCTGTGCTTACATCATATATTACAACTTTATAATATATACTATTCCATTCCCAAGATTTATCTCTCATATTGAATATTGATAAATAATGGATAGTACCTTTCTTACTATATTCCCTTCTATTTTCAAATATTTTTTGTTGTTTTGGATCTTCATATAGTGTCAAAACTATTAAAATAAAACCAAGAATTACTATTGCATAAATCATACTACCCCCTCCTTACACTTTTCTTTCACACTTATAGATAATTATATATGTGCTCTATTCCTTTTAGGAAATACTCGTAATAAAGGGTTGTTCATAAATGTAATTCTGATCAAGTATAGAATAAACATAAAAATACATGGAGATAATAGTCTTACACAATAATCACCTGCATAAACCTGTTATACTCCATTTTTTCGTTAATAATTCCTCCAGTTCTCGCTCTCCAATATATAATCCCTGTATTCTCTTTATCTAACCATTAAACAGATAAAGTATATCCCCTTAACCTAACAGGTCTTCTGCTTCAGAGGCACCAATCATAGTTCTTGAATCTTGATTTGTCGGCAATCTGAATGAAATCCTTGTTGTAATACTAGCTTTGAGTCTAGGTGTCACTTTATCTGTGCTTGGCCTTTGAGTAGCAATTACTAGATGGATACCTACATTTCTAGACCCTGTATTTACGGTCATAGTTAGACGGATTAATATTGCTTACAGAAATGTCCTTTAACAGCAAGCGGTACTGGCTATTGAGGTAAAAGTTCGTTTTCCACCATAGCAATGGTGGGGATAATACCAACCGGCAGCCCCTCTTTGACTGTCAAGACACGGTCAAGGCCGTATTCCATGCTTAATTTTAATAGACGAACCGTATCTTTGGCACCCTCTGGGAAGGTATTACTCCATTTCAGCAGCATATTGGCTACTGATTGGCGTGCCAGCTTGGAATTAAACACAGCCCGCTGTTTCTTTTAAGGAGCGTTATGTTTGTATCATAACTAACAAAATTACTCATTGCTTTCATATCCAACAGAACTCTCTCTAAATGGTTTTGCAAAAATCATACGATTCTTAGCGACATTAATAAGTTCAATAACCACATCGGTGTCTACTCTCGTTAACGATATTGGATTATTCTTCATCCCAAGCCCCCATGATTTCTTTTTGATTTTACTATTATACCGTTCTTAATTACCAATTGGTTATGATTTATTAGGTAACATCAATTTGGGACAATACGTACTTACTAATAATACGCATGCCATGTTAACTCGGCTCCCATCTTTGCACATTTCTCTGCAATGCTGTAATTTCAACAGCTTCTTTCACAAAATTGAACATGTCTTTCTCCCAATGAGTATTACTAGTATCGCCAATCGTACTTGTTACTTCATAATCAAATCTGCTACTATTGAGTTTCCGTAGTAGCCTCCAATAGTAAATAATTATATCTCTTCTTTTCATTAATAAATGTCTCGTCGGAAGCATGTCAGATTTTTTTCTATTAACGGAAGAAGCGCAGGGCAGTAAGTTCCATAGATCGTTATTCCTCCAAAGGGAAAATGGAATAACATGATCAACATCAAAGCTTGCTTTGAGCTTCTTACCTGTCCAAACACATTCTTTATACTCTTCTGTTAGATAGAATTGTCTTATGTCATATACGTTCCTTTCAGAGATTGGAGACGTTAATAATAAATCTATTACCTGGCTTGGTTTAATACTCTTTTTGCTTATATCTGCTGTTAATTCAGCCCATCTTAGTAAAATTGCATCATAAATCCAATGGCTCATCAAAGAAAGCTCCCGCCATATATCTGAACTGAATCTTATAGTCTTATCTTCTTTTATGTATTCGAACACTCTGCCCGTTTCAAGCGAATTGCCTGCATAGGTTACCGGCCCGGTTATTATTGTGCTTTTAATCTTATTAATGACCTGCCTAGTAGCTTTTTGAGTTTCATTATTAAATAAAGAACTCCTATAGTCCAGAGTAAAACTACTAAGCCCGCCCCTTTTTTTATACTCATTAACAAGGTTTTTAAGGAGGCCTCTAAATGCTATTTGAGGTCTACCTTCTGTTCTCTCTCCACGTTTTTGCGGAATGAAAACGCTACTTTCAATCAATGGCCAATAATAGTAAACCCATTTTTCAGCTATCAGGTCAACCGGCACTCTTACCATACCGCTTTTTTCCCATATAACTTTGTTGTAGTTTATCATTGAAATGTCACACAATGCCCTGAATAATGCCAGCTTATATGTGGCATCCTTCTTATCTCTGTTAAGTATGCCTTCTATTTTATCTAGTGGCTTAAGGTTTGATTTATTGGATAGATTAAATAATAGAGTAATCCAGGTTCTTTCGCCCCGGCCCAAACTGTCTGCTGTTTCCCATTTACCAGTTAGTTGGAAACCTATCCTTTCAAATAATAGCTGTAGATATTCCGGGTAATAATCATTGAATAAGCGGCCATGTTCATCTCTGTGGTTGCTATCTGTATTAGGGCCCTGTCCAGGAATAGATATCAGGAGATTTCCCCTATGCTTAAGGACTCTTTTTATTGAATACGCTGTATCAAACAGCAGTTCTTTTGGTATGTGCATTAAGACAGCAGAACATAATACTCCATCATATTGTCCTGAAAAACTATCATCCAGAACTGGTATGCTGCCATCGAATAGTCTGCCATCTAAAGCTGGATATTTATTGAGGGCAAGCTGTCTTAATTTAGCGGAAGGCTCAATTCCATATGCATCATAGCCTCTGTCTAACAGACACTGCATATCCCTGCCTGTCCCAGCCCCTATATCGAGTATCTTTGTTCTAGAAGGAAAGGCTGATGTGAAAAAACTACTAATACCTTCTGTTGCTCTATTATACTGGTTAAAGATATAATGAGCGTTATTGTTGTAATACTCTAGCGTTTGTTGATCCAATTATTTCACCGCCACAAATTCCCCGCATATTGAGGATCATTAAGTATTGCCAGTATTACATATGAATCCTACTGTCATAAGTTGATATTTACAAATTCGCACTGGTGAATAACCTATTCAAGCAACTTCAAAGCTTACGAGAATAATCGGGATATGGTCATAGTTATTTATTCATCTTCTTCCTGCAACTGTTCTTTCATATATTCTTCACGAATTTGTCCCAGCGACTTGCCACTTTCTTTATGTATAGCAAACGTATAGGTCTGAACGCTTGACCAATCATATAGTTCTTTGAGCCAAGCCTGCATGGATTTTTCTTTCCCGCCTACCATTACGTTGCCATCCTTAAGAAGTGTAGCTTCATCATCCCTACCTTTTGCAACTATAATGTCCCCTTCCTTAACAACACCCCAATCAAGCATAGAATCGATTTTGGGGAGAGACCTTCTGGTAGTACCTCTTCGAATTTTTGTTAGATCGCGTAATGATTTGTCCATAAGGTTCACGTAATAATCATCATAGCTGGCAACAGGCAGAATTTTCTCAGTGATAATTAATAATTCATCAATAATTTTATAAGGAATAAGTCTATAACAGCTCATATCTACTTGATTGCTATTGAGCCAAGCCACTGCCGAAAGTGTCTGTTCATCGAAATCTGAAGCTACAAGGATTATTCTTTGTTTCTTATTAAAGCTATTTTCTGCATCATTTGCCCCTAAAAACTCATTCAACTTTCGTATGCCAAGCTCGTACGAGGTTAGTTCCCCCAGTTCAAATTCGCTGCGATACTTTTCAATATATGGAGCATAGACTTTCTTAACAAGTTCATCCGGACTTTCTATTGTCGCATAGCTTGCTGCATAACGTATGGCTTGGAATTCAAAGGCCTCTTTACGGTTTTCGATATCTCTTCGATCTCTTTTTATCTCAATTAATACTAGATTACCGTTATTATCAACAGCAGTAAGATCGCTTCTTCCGTTTTTCTCATTCTTAACCTGTCTACCTACTATGAGCATAGATTCTTCGTCATCACAAAGCATATCAATACTGCACCTTAAAACTTCTTCTATATCGTTTTCTTGCATTCCAAGTTCTGCAAAAGTAACCATCTTAACTTTCTCTGCTTTCTCACCTTTGATATTATACATAACACACCTCCTTTCTTTTTCTGCACGCTTCAACGCTCTATTTTATAACCGTCCTATTCCCTCCATGTTTCAAGGCCTTCTTTACTGTTTAATATAAGCATACAATATTTTAATCAGTATTGACTATTCTTCAAGATATCTATCCATAATAAAACTGTTTAATTCGTCCTTTATAGCTCTCCAGTTCGGCATAAACTTATCCATGTACTCTATGAAAACCGGTGTGTGATTCTTTTCAAGCAGATGCACAAGCTCATGCGCTATCACATATTCAAGGCATTCCACAGGTTTCTTCGCAAGCTGCAGGTTTATCCATACTCTTTTGTCTTTAACATTACATGTACCCCATCGGGTACGCATATTTTTTACCCTTATGCTGTTTGCCCTAACACCGATTTTGTCTTCCCATTCGTTAAACAGTTCGGGTAGCTTTGCCTTTATCTCTGCCCTATACCACTCATTCATTACTCTTTCGCGCTGCTGCTTTGTGCTTTCCTTGCGCACAGTTAAAATGAGCCTGTTACCTTTTACCTCCACATTGTTTGCCGTCTTTGTGTATTTCACTTCCATCCTATACCTTCGACCCCAAAGGTAGTGGCTTTCACCCGAAACATACTCTCTCTCTGACTGCCTCGGCTGATTCTCAAACTTAGCAATCTGCTTTTTTATCCATCCAATCTTGCTAATCGCAAACAATTCTATTGCTTGATCCTTGGTATTCATCGGCGCGGATATACGCACCCTTCCTTCAGGAGGCAATACCGAAAGGTGCATGTTCTTTATATTCTTTTTTATTACTTCTATTTCTATATCAGATATAATCATGTTATCACCTGTAATATTCGCTTTGTTCTTTTACTATATCGAAGATCTCATCCACCATATCATCATCTTTGGTCACCTTGTATATGGCTCCCTGTATTACCCTTTCCTTTGCCTTATCACCACGCCATTTATCCGGTTTAATAGACATGATTTTTTCATGTAACGTTAGTACAAACTCTTCATCCTGTGTAACATTGTCATAAAACGCCCTTAGCGCCGGTGACTTCTTTATTCTTTCCGGATAGCCTGAATAATCCTCCGGCTTTTCTATCCTTCTTGTAAGCTCTACTATTTTCTCTAGATACGCTTTATAGTTTTCCTTTTGTTTTTTCCGTTCTTCAATTATCTTCATTAACAGCTCTGACATTTTCTCATAGTAAAGTGGATTTGTCGAACTTTTTTCAATGATTTTTCTGCGGACATTGTTTTCTATAACTTCAGCCGCTGCTTCCTTGTTTTTCTTGATGCCTTCCGGCATTTCTTCTACAAAGTCCACCCCACGCTCTACTATTAGCTCTATTAATGTCATATCATTAAAGGCCGATAGTTTTTCACTCTCTCCGGCGCTGATGTAATTATCAATCAGGTGCCGCATATCGGCTTCATACTTTTTAAGGTCTATATAATCGTAGCTGGCAAGCTTTATCTCGTCCCTAACCTTTTTATAAAACCCGACTTCGCCTTTAATCTCAGCGATTTCTCCGGCTGTATAGTCAAAGTCCTCAAGATTTCCTACGACATCGGCAAACGCCCGGAGCAAAGAAGCAGTAAGCCTATACAGCGCCAGCCTCTTAGACTGGTTTTCCTCCAATTCATCCAAATCACCATCGTTTTCGAAGCAGAAATACTTAATGAATTCCAACGTTGTGCGAGGCATCTTAACCGGTTCGCACAACGCCCGCAGGCTTTCGAGCAGTTCATCCAAACGCTTCTTGGCTTCGGCTACCCGGTTCTTTAAAAGTCCGGTAACGTCTTCCTTTTCAAATCCGTCAAAGGCTTCTGTTGTATAATCCTCAACCGCTTTTTCGAGGCTCTTAAATAAGTCCATATAATCAACTATATAGCCATATTCTTTATCCTCGCCGTCAAGACGGTTTACCCTGCATATAGCCTGGAACAGACCGTGGTCTTGCATGGATTTGTCAATATAAAGATATGTTGCACTTGGCGCATCAAACCCGGTCAACAGCTTATCCACAACGATTAGCAGTTTCATCTGACCGGGCTCTTTAACAAACTTCTCCTTGACCTCCTTTTCAAAGGTCTCTACGTCTTTCCCGCCTAACATCTTTTTGTAAACGGCATACTTGAAGCGGTTTTCCGTATCCTTCGATTCTCCTGTGGCCTCACCTTTTATTTCCGAAACATCGGCTGAGTAAGATGTTATGATGGCACACTTTGTAAAGCCATTATCTGTGAACAGCTTATAATACTTGCAAGCCTCATAAATGCTGGCCGCGACCAAAATAGCATTCCCACGGCCGTTACTTAGCCTATCCTTTATCTCCATATCGAATATAATATCCGCTACTATCTTGGATAGTCTTGCTTCAGAACTGTATACCTCTTTTAACGTACCCCATCGTTTTTTTAGCTGTGCTTTTGAAAGTTTGGTAAGCCCACGGGTTTTGGTCTCAAACCATAGGTCTATTTTATCCTGGGATACTACCTCCTGTGGCACATCCCTTGCCTCGTATCTTAAATCCAGTATAACCTTATCGGCTACTGCTTCCGGGAATTTGTATGTATGAATGTATGTGCCGAAGATCTCAATACTGCTCTTTAGTCCGCGTCTTATCAGTTCCTTTTTGCTTAAAAGCGGGGTGCCTGTAAACCCAATGAAAACCGCATCGGGCAGTATGAATGTCATTGCCTTGTGAAGTTTACCCGACTGTGTCCTATGACACTCATCAACAAATATATAAAACTCGCCCTTAGGCTTGAAGTCAGAAGGCAGGCTTGCTTTCAGCTGCTCAATATAGCTGTCATAGGCCTTATCCTCATCGCCTTTATTGCGCCCGAACTTGTGAACAAGGGAGCACATGACCCTTGGTGTTGTCTGGTTGAGCTTCTCTATTAAATCGGCACAGCTTTTTGTGCGATATATCGGGTCACCTACACCATCGGCGCCAAACACCTTGTTTTCAATCTGGTCGTCAAGCTCCTCCCTGTCGGTTACAATAAGCACCCTTGCCTCCGGGATATTCTCTTTTATCCACCTTGACAGCCAAACCATTATTAAGCTCTTACCGCTGCCCTGCGTGTGCCAGACAATGCCGCCCTCTTTGGCTTTTATCCTCTCCCTTGCCGCAAGTACAGCAAAATACTGGTTGTGACGGCAGAGCTTTTTTATACCGCTGTCAAATACTATGAAGTTGTATATGATATCCAGTAATCGTTCTTTCTGGCAGATGCTTATTATGTGCCGGTCTATTTTATAATCTTCATCTTCACTAAGGGCACGAATGGAAAGCGACAGCTTGTCTTTCGCTTTCACATCCTCTTTCCATTCTATATAATGCTTTTCAGGAGTTTCAATAACGCCTATGCGGAGGCCTTCGGTGTCATTTCCAGCCATTATTAGCTGGATGGTTGAAAAGAAAGGCTTTATGAAATCATCGGACTGATTGTCCAGATTCTGCCTTATGCCTTCTGAAACTGAAACTATGCTTCGCTTTAACTCGATAACGCAAAGGGCAATACCGTTCACATACAGTACAATGTCAGGTCGTTTGGTGTGCTCACCCTTAACGGTCACTTCCTCGGCTATATAGAAGTCATTCTTAAGGAATTCATCCCAGTTAATAAACTTAACCGTCCGGTTGTGTACGCTGACGTTTTCTTTTACTGAAGCACCGTAGCGTAGAAGGGAGTATACTTCTTTGTTGGCATAATAAAGGTCGGGGCTTTTACCTGCCTCGATTAACGCATTAACTGCACGGCGAATAAGCTCATCAGAATAGCCTTGGTTTTTCAAGTATCTTTTGAGCTTTACCACATCGATGTTAGAATTGTCCTTATCCTGCAGATTGCCGATATAAGTATAGCCAAGCTTTGACTTAAAAAGCTCGACAATTCTGTTTTGAGTGACCCTCTCCCTTTGACCCACACCGTTCATCATCAAGCCCCCTCAACCAATCTAATCCTTCCCGTAAGCAGTTCCTGCATCATGCCTTTCTTGATAGCTTTGTATTTGTGAAGTTTTATCTCAAGCGCTTCGATTTCGGCATCCATGTCTGAAAGGATGTTTGCTATTGCTTTTTGTTCTTCTATATCGAATGGAATAATCAATTCAAGGTTTTTAACCTCAATTGAATTAACTGAATCAAAAGTTGAACCTTTAGATAAGTAACCCCAGTCAGCTTCCACGAAAACCAGATAATGATACAGAAACTCGTTGGGATATCTGATTGAACATACACCTCTACCAAGACAACAGTCAAAAAGGGCTTTACTGACAGAGCCGACAGGGGCTCTGACAGTCATTATGATATCACCTTGTTTTCCTGTCCTTGTTATTTGAGAAGTATAGTATCTTTTAATTGTTTTCCTATCTTCAATATCAGCATTCCCTTGCACTAGTGGTAATCCAACACTATTCGTATTGTAGTACCTTGAATCTGGCGACTGTCCCATGGTAACTTGGGCAATATCTCCTAACTGAACTTCCGCCCACTCACCCCTAAACCCCTCAAGCCTTCTCTTACCTGTAAGCAGTTCCTGCATTGCACCTTGCTTGATTTTTTTCTTTTTGTCAATCAACTTTGTAAGTGAGCTAATAAGTCCGTCAATATCTGATAAGGCTTCGGCTATTGCTCGTTGTTCATTTTTTTTAGGAAGTAGGATTAGTGTTTTGCTAAATTCCTCCTTATTTATTATCGGTACTGCTTGCTGTCCTGCTAACAATTTTATTTTAGGTGCAAGATAGTCCAATTCGTAATATAAAAACTCACTATCAAATGAATCTTTAGGAAATATAGCATTAATTTGCTGATTAGATGTTAACTCAAACTGTGTTAATCCAATTTTCCCAATAGTCGACCCAATACAAGTAAAGAGTATACTATTAGCTGGGAATATTCTTGCTTGGCTAAATCCTTTTACGGATAATGCTTTTTCCGCCTTTCTAATCCATTTATGTTCACCCAAATCCTGAGGACTTACAAATAAAAATTCTGAACCATAATTCGATATATCTTTTGTTGATGGAGTAGTTCCTGTGGCAAGCATAGAAATGTCGCTCAATTTTCTAACATCCCAGTCCTCGGGTATTACCCCAACCTCTGTCTTCTTATATCCCTTCTTTACTTCCATGAAAATCCCATCCTTTCAAGATGAGTTTTCACTTTTACTTCATACTGTTCAACTTCTTCCTCAATGCTCTGAAGCGTATCCTCATATCGCTCGACAAGCTCCGTAATCCTGTTTGCAAGGCGGTGGGATATTGCAGAATAATTATCGCTTATACAATCAAAAATAGAACTGCACCATTTTCTCTCAACAACCATCTCTTTAATCTCTTCTATGCTGAGCTTTTCATATTGGTCATATATAATCTTCTCAAGGTCTGCAACCGTTTTTTTAATATCGGTGTTATACTTGGATTCCTGTGACAAGAGCTTTTCATATTGTTTTAGTATATCTAACTCTTCTTCTAGGTCTTTATCTTCTTTTATTTCTTTTATTCGTTTACTGAGGTCACCCTTTGTGATGTTGCCCTTGTCATTTATTACTTCACAGAGCAGTCCCTCGTCTCCCCCCTGCTCCTCTTTGAGTTCATCCGTCAGGCGTATAATCTCGTCACGCTCACTTTCCATTCGTTCAATATCCCTCTGTTTTTCCGGGAAGAATTTCTCTACAATCAGTCTTTTGGGTATAATCCTGCCCTCGAAGGATTTCATCTTGCCGGTGTGTGTCCCGTCCTTTTTCTTGACCATTTCCCGTTCTATATCTCTTCCGGCTTCCCAGCCGTCAAATGCTATTTCATATACATCGTCCTGCATGGTTTCTTCCCAATATGACATGAGGCACTGGTATACATCGTATTTGTCTATAAGGGAAATCCCGCTAAACTTAAGAAGCAGTTCATTCGAGATTTCTTCAATATAGCTTTTGGGGTTATCCCCATTTTTTATCCCGTTCAGCCTGGTCCACTGGCTGACCTTCCAATCCTCAAATACACCTTCAACCTTCTTTGCATAGTCAGAAAATTCTTTGTTGTTATAAATGGTTTCTCGGATATCGTCTTTTTCGGCTTTAAGCTTTACATAACCATCCCTACCCATGTTCTCAAAAAGCTCATCCCGCAGACTTGGAAATACGCTCCAATAGTTTGACAGAGCTTCAATATCATGCTCTGGTATACCCCCTTGAAGATGCGCAGATATGTCCTGCAAGTCCTCCGGCTCACTGCCGTCAATATAGCGTGGGATATTGAGATTGTAATCATTGGATTCTATCTCGCTATAGAGAATCATTCTAGAGTACTTTGGTATTTCAGAGCCATTATTAAAGCAGTCAACTATTTTGCGAATATCCTGCTCGCGTAGCCTGTTTTTATTCCCATCTTTTATAAAGCCACGGCTTGCATCTATCATGAACAGGCCTTTCCTGGCCTGCGCGTTTTCTTTGTCAATGACAATTATACATGCCGGAATGCCTGTTCCAAAGAATAGGTTTGCAGGCAGTCCAATTATGCCTTTAATTATCTTCTCTTTGATAATTTCTTTCCTAATTACAGCCTCCGCATTACCACGGAATAAAACACCATGGGGAAGAATTATTGCCCCCTTACCCTTTCTCGGCCTTAATGAATGAATTAAATGTATGAGCCATGCATAGTCCCCGTTTTTGTCAGGCGGAGCAGCAGAGTATTCACAAAACCTTTCATCGCTGCCTGTATCAATCCCGTTTCTCCATGACTTATATGAAAAGGGCGGATTTGCCACGGCAAAGTCAAACCTTTCTAGTCTGTCGCCATTTTTAAACCTTGGGCTTGAAAGGGTATTTGCATTTGCAATTGTACCAGTTGATTTGTTATGTAATACCAGGTTCATTTTGGCAAGACCTGCAGTTGTGGTGTCGTATTCCTGGCCGTATATGGTAATACCATTAGGTGCTTCATTGGCTGCGCGGATGAGCAGCGAACCGGAACCACACGCAGGGTCATACAGGGTCTGGGATGCAACAGTCGCGCCATTAATACCTATTACCTGGGCCATAATCCTAGACACCTCTGCCGGCGTATAAAACTGTCCCTTGCTCTTGCCGCTTTCAGACGCAAAGTTCTTCATCATGTATTCATAGGCATCACCGATAATGTCATCGCCACCGGCTTTATTCTTTCTGAAATCCAGTGCTTCGTTTTGGAAAATAGCAATAAGATTTGTTAGCTTATCTACTTTCTCTTTCCCACTGCCCAGCTTGCTGTCATCGTCAAAATCTGCTACATCGATAACACCATTGAGCTTGTTGGCCTCTGCAAGTTTGCTTATTATCTTGTTCATCCTATCGCCAATATCGCTCTTACCCTTGGCCTCAATCATGTCAAGGAAACTGCCGCCCTCCGGTATATCGATTTCAGCATACCGGTCTCCCATAAACCTGTCGGTAACATATTTTACAAACAATAGTGTTAAAACATAATCCTTGTATAACGAGGCATCCATTCCCCCGCGTAGCTCATCGCAGCTGTTCCATAAAGAGCTGTATAGCTCACTTTTTTTTACTGCCATCAATACCACCCCTGCTGTAATTATTTATATAAACGGACACTGTCTATCAAGGACTGACTTACATTTCGCTTCTCGCAATAATCTAAAATAAGAGCCCTGGCCATCCGGTTGGGGATGACCTTGTTATTCTCCCAGCGGTTAACCGTAGAAAAACTGACATGTACAGCCTGGGCAAATTCCGTTTGTGTCATGTTAAGTTCAGTCCTTATACCCTTTATCACTTCCGATATTTCCATCTCAACCACTCTCCTGCATCTTAAGTATAGCATTGTCTATATAGCATTGTCCATATTTCCCCATTTTGCCCTAGGCTTAATTCTCCATAAATAAAAACTGCCCTGAATAACCATGATGTGTCCTCTATAGCTTATTCCATTCTTTTCTTGGTTAGATCTCTTGCATCGGATATAGTATTACAGGTGAGCAGCAAATCCAGGTGACACCATACACGACCACTTGGATATATATTGCCCGTCTTAATAACTTTGGAAGGGATAATTGCGGGGCCAAGGTCATAAACAAAGTGAGCATAATCATCCTCTATGTCGGGCATCTCTTTTATCTCATTATGCAAATTAGTAGAAATTGTATATCCTTCTATGTGATGAATAAACTGCAGTTTTCCATTATATCTAAAAGCTATGTAATTAGGCGGTTCCTTTGGCCAGCCATTGCCCCCAAAAGGGTGGAAATATTTGTTTTTCTTTTGAACAATATCAATCCAGCTTAGCGGACAATCCTTTGGCTTACCTTTGCCTAGTGAAACAACATACACTTCATTTGATGTTTGGTTTTGCATAGTTATCAACCCCCTTAAATAAAGCTGTAACTCCCTTAATAGTTTTTTCTTGGAAATTGAAGCAGTTGGATATGCATTATCTGCAAAGCAATAAATGTCTTTCCAAGAAATATGCCTAATAGGAAAACCATTTGCAAATTTTAACTCTGAATGATGGAAAGCATATTCTTTCGAACATTCCGAAACTGTTACTATCACTTTATTTTTAACAAGACTTTTTCTAAAAGCCTCACGTTTTGAATACTTTAATAATTGTTCTTTAGAAGGTAATACCCATCCCCGTTTGGCTTCAATGATTATAAAGAACTCCTTGTTATCTTTAATTTCAATATCGGTAATCCCTGAAACTTTGTCGTATTCCTGCACAGAAATTTCAACATCATTTGGATTGAAACTAGCTGTACCACATACATCTTCTATTAAGAGTATTAACATTGTCTGGCATTTGCTTAATACCCACGCAATACTGTAGCTTATATCATTCTCTTTATATCCCATCAGTTGAAAAACACTTTTTATCTCCCGGCCATGCAGCTTAAAACTTGGCAAAATCTTACCTCCCTTAGTCAACTGGCAATAAGTAATTGTTTGCCTATCATTATTTAAAGTCCTTTTGGCATTTAGTGCAAAAAAAGAGCCCTATGGCTCCATCATTACTTATTATATCGCGGTAATTTCCCTGTTGCTTTTTTATATGTTTCGATCCTTCTCTTCTCTTCTTTCAGTGCAGATTCTTTTGTTCTTTTTCTTGTTACTATCTTCATTCTATCAAATTTTTTGTCTTGTTTGTGCTCTTCCCTTCTTCGAGCAGAGTCATCAGTTATTCCAATATATACTTTTTTCCCATTATCATATAATTCATATACTACTGTATCTCTTTTCGCAGCCATATTAGCACCTCCTATCTTGCATAATTCTCCATTTTATGGCTGTTTCCTCTATCTTTCAGCCGCAAATTTCGACAACCATTAAGATTTCATTATTTATAGATCCAGATATGTTAGTACTACTTAATTTCAAAGGATAAACCTATGGAAAATACAATTAATTCTATCGTCTACTATGAAGAATCTTAAGCACTTTAAGTTTGAATAGCTCTAGAAATATTAATGTTATTGCTGAAGCAACTAAATAGTATTAGTTCAGAACCGCAGATATTAACCCGGTTGCATGTGTGCTTTCAAAGCTTTGAGGCTTGAGCCGGATTTAGCCGATAATTCGATTGAGAATAATCCAACGTTGATATTTACCATGTATATAAATCTAATGGATTTTGGTAGGTCGTTATTTATATTCTTTGGCAGTTTCAATTACTAAATATTCTCACAAGTTATATTTCTACAAAACAATAGCATATAACTTAATGGAGGTGATATGAATGAGGCCACGTAATGGTCTATTTTATATAGGCTTAGGTTTAGTATTATTAGGATTATGTGGTATGCTGGGAAAGCTTATTCTTTAGTAGAAGCATGAAATTTCAACGCCAGTATCCCCTCCTCCTAAATCCATCCAGTCTCTTTTCACGTCCCAACGCCCCATCCATAGACCCCAACCACGGGTAACATATGTTAATATAAAATGGATGGCAAAACTAATGCGCTCGAAGCCCTTGATATATAAGGATTGGGGCGTTTTAGAGTGTTTCAAAGCCTCATATAACAGACCGGCATTAACACGAAAAACGGGATTTGTAGTATAATTAAGGTACTAAATCACCGGGAGGCAAAAATCCTATGGATGATAAGAAAAAGGCACTAAAAAGGTTTGGGCAGACAGCCGAAGAAATGACAATAATCTTTGTTCCACAATGCTGTTCCTGTAGTCATAATATTTCACTTAATAGATGCGCTAAATACCCTCAAAAACCATTTGACTACATGAAGAATATTAAAGAATGTCCGTATCTAACTTTGGAGGAACATAGAAAAATGGAGTGAGGTAGTAATAAAAGGAAACCTGCCCTGGCTCTCGAAGGGCACGGTTTTACAGACATAAAACGCGCGCCGTTAAGCGTTTATTTTACAATTGGTATTTGCTTTTGAATCTATCCCAAACCTCACTTAGCCTTTTATCCAGGACAGACAACGCTTTTTCGGCTATATCCTGCGGGACTTCCCCATAAAAAGCATGGGCTATACCTCCGGTAATACATGCTATGGTATCGCTGTCTCCCCCTATTGAAACAGCTTTCCTTACTGCGCTTTCATAGTCATGGGATTCCAAAAATGCGATAATGGCTTCGGGTACCGAACCCTGGCAGGTTACATCGAACCGGTACCACTGTCTGATATCATCTAACTTCCGGTCAAGGTCATATCCGAACCTCTCCTTGATAAATTCCTTTATCTCACTTTTGCTTTTATTTTGTCTTGCCAAAAATATTGCAGCGGCAACCGCCTGGGCACCCTTTATACCTTCAATGTGATTATGGGTAACGGCAGCGCTTTTCTCAGCTTCCCTTAAAACCGTTTCAAGGTCGTCAAACGCAAATCCAATAGGGCTTACCCTCATGGCGGAACCATTCCCGAAACTGCCGTAGGGTTCAAAGGTTTCACTCATCAGCCATTTGCCAAACATACCACCATAACCGGCGTTTGGATAGGCCCTTCCGTATTCCTTAAGCCTGGCAGCATATATGTCCCGGCTGTTTTCAAATCCATTCCCTTTGCTTTCTATGTTTAGTACGGCATTGGCCACCGCAACTGTCATAACCGTATCATCGGTGAACCTGGAATCTTGATCAAACAGTTCAAATTCTTCAGTTTTGATATTATCCAATTCATAAACCGAACCGATAATATCCCCTGCAATTGCACCCAGCATAGCATCGTTTCCCTCGTTTCTCAATGATATTACAACCATTCCTATTCTACGCAGTAGCCAAAACCCCTTTGTATAATCCAGAACATATCTTATGGACTAGTACGGTCTGTTGCACCTTGATGATATGGATATGACTAATCCGAGTATTATAAGCAAAAACCTTATTATTGCAGTTTATCCTATCGCTATCTCTCCTGCTTTTTTAGCAATTAATACTGGCTCTTCATTGTCTACTGAAACAATCCGATATTCTTCTGATACTATGGGGTTGTACTTAATGCGATCTGTAAAAAGCATACCGGTTATTCCTATGCTTCCATCTCCATAAATGTATTCGCCTCTTTTCTTAACAAACATTGTATACTCCACGAGCTCTTTAAGCCCCTGGATTACATAGCTGTCATTCTGAGTGTACTTTACCTCGCCGATAATCAGTTTTTCTAGCTTACTGGTATTTTTGTTTATGACTTCCACCAATATATCTGGTCTTCCACTCCATATAGATTTAAAGTCATAACTCTCGCTGCCAAACAGAGCGGAAACAATTTCCCCGGCCTTTTTTAGTGACATTACTTTTCTTTTTGCATATTCATTGTCAACATGCTCTAGCTCCTCTAGCAAAACCTGAAAGGTTAACTCATTAGACCCTGTACTGTTGTGATAAATGTCGTAGAAATACACTTCATCTTCCCAACTGGCAACTTTATTATTTCCCTCATCTATAACATACAGTTTTTCCGAGATTGCGTTTTCTTTAATAAGCCTGAACACCCAATAAAACTCGAAAAGCGTATTGTCATCAGCAATATTTATAAATGTATTGCTTAAAAGCCTATATACTTCATCCTGATAAAGGTCAAAGTTCATTAACCTGCGATACAGTCTTAGAAGTTTAGCAGCTTCGCTATAGAGAGGATTCCTGCTCTTTACTGTATCTTCAATCATCCTATCGGTAACCAAGCCTTCCGCATCCTCTATTCTTTTCAAATAAATGTTTTTCTCGTATATATTCCTTATTATCCTTTTTATTTTGTCCGACCTGACAAACCAGTCGTATCTGGATAGTTTTTCATAATCAATATCAAAAAGTATAATTCTATACAATGTTTTAATGAATTCTTTCAAGATGAGGTTTTCCTTAATACTGTAATACCTGTTTCTTTCATCGCACAGGAATATTGTTTTGTCTTTAATATTTGTATTACATCTACTTTCTAGTGTTTTCGGCCAGTTTATCTGCCCCCTTATCTCTCCGAAAAGTATGCTGTTTATTGATTTTGTCGAAGTCTTAAATCTTCTAATCCTTTCCGGTAGTCCTAATATATATTCCCTTACATCGCTTTGCAACAAAAAATGCACCTTGAGCAATTGATGAATATTGTGAATATTGAGATTCAATTTTCTTATAAATGGATTCAGAGACAACTTGCCTGATTTCAGGTAAATGATTAGATCCTCACTTATATACTGCAGCAATTCTTCCCTGGAAGTTTTCATATCAATCCACCTTGTCAACCCTGATATCAAAGAAGTCTTCTATGTACCTGAGCATTAGTTCTTTGTTATCCTGCAGTCCTTTAATACCGCTTCTGGATAATTCCTCAACAAATTTACCGATAAGGTCGCCGGAAATTCCCTCAAACTGGGGCAGTATGTAAAGTATTATTGCGGAAAGATAATCACCCTGCTGGCATACATATCTTGCTACATCTTCGATAAGTGCGGGCCCAACCGCCCTGTATTTATTTACTATTCTCCAAACCCGTACAAGACCCTGAACAAGGTCTATATCATTTATGCTCCTGTCTTCGATGCCCCAAAGCTTCAAGTACTTTTTAACCAGGTTTTCATCTATGTGTTGGGGAACAGGTACCGGAATAAATGCAAATCTTCTCATAAAGGCATAGCTCATCTCATACAAAGAAGCTTTATCGTACGTATTCATAGTGCCAATAATCCGCCAATCCCTTGGAATAATATATACGTGATCGGACGGTTCAATTTGTTCTTCTTCTTTACTCTGAGGTTTAATTATAATCCCCTGATTTTTTACCTTGAAACTTAGAACCACTTGGTCTCCAGCCAATGCTGAAAACAACTCCCCAAAGGCTTTGTCTATATCAGCCCGGTTTAATTCGTCTATTATCAACCATCTGTTTATTGGTTCCTTACTTTGTTTATCCCTTATAGAACTTAAGAAAATACCTTCATCAAAATACAGTGTTCCATCATTACTCGGCTTGTATCCTCCAATTGTGTTATAGGTTGACCAATCCGATGTGGCCGTGGACATCTTGTATTCCACTTCGTAAGAATTGCAAATTTCTTTTGCCAGCTTGGATTTTCCAGTCCCGGGAGGCCCTATCAGAATAATGTGTTTGCCTGTTTCTAGAGCGGTAGCTATCTGATTTAAAATGATATCTTTATTCTGGAAGTACAAACTGTTTAACTCGATTTCTCTGTCAAAAGACACCGTTGGAATTTCTACCGATGCCAAACCCTGGATATCATCTTCATCTTCCTTTTCTCCACTGTCCTCAGCTGTTGCATTGTCCGTTTCATTGATTGACTTGTATAGATTGAAAACCTCGATATATTTTTGTTTCATCCTGTCAAAAACAAAATCCTCAGGACTTACTGTTTCTAATCTATCATATGCATTATCAGACCTTTCCGGTTTTATATTCGATCCGAACTCTAAACCATAATTAACTTTGTTTGAATCGATGTAAAAAAACAGCTGTGCGGCTTCCTTATGGTCTTTCTTTTCTTCAGGATATATAGCAAACCAGCAAAACGTACTTCCAAAGTTATGAGGACCGAGAAAGTCACAAATATATTTGTCTGCCTTAAATCTTTCTCCTTTCAATTCTTCAATACGTTTAATGCTATCATATAATTTTCTTATTTCGATATTAATCTTCTCTTTGTACTGCTCATAATAAAACGGAAAAAGTACTCTGAAGTCGTTCCATGCTTTCAGAATATCCGTATCATACATATTGCTAACCTGACTCTGTATGTTTTTTAATTCATCAGTGGTAATACTCCCGTCTCCCAGTATTTTTTCACATATCCGGTACCTGATCATATTGATTTTTTGGTTATCCCTGTATTTGTTACTGATTTTGCTAAGATACTCACTGTCTAAAGTCACAATATAATCCAGAAAGTCCAGCGTGCTATTGCTGTAATGTTCCAGCCTTTTTGAATGATTGCTTAAGTATATAACACCAATCTTTGTATACAGGCTTTCATATTGGGATATGCAGTAGATAAAGTCCTGTGCATCCAACATTGTGGGGTTTTCCATATAACCTTCGGATTGAAAGTAATCAATCAGTTGTTTGCATATAGAGTAATAGGCAGTGTATTTACTTGCTATATCTCCCATACTTTCACTGATAGTAAATGTCTTTAGAAAATCCCTGAATATCTCATCTTTGTATAGAGGATATTTTTCAGCATCATACCCGGCAAGTAAGTAGCCAAACAATGGGGTCCCCAGTTTTAATGAAGGATTATATGCTTTACCCTTATCGTAAAAATTCCTTATCCTATTATCTACATCCAGGTCTTCTTCGTATAAATTATTAAACAGTTCTGCAACAGTTACGGGTTCATCCTCAGCAAACGCCAGAAGGTCGCTTATGCTGCTCCAATGTACAAAACTTCCGCTGGGAGGGTTATGTTTTTGGTAGTATTTAATATGGTCGACTATGTTTTCGGCATTAATCCTTTTCTGCCCGACCTCGGCGTTCATTCCGGAAAACGTTTCCCACTTGTATCCTTCACCCCAGTACTTTGTCCCTTTGAATTTCATGTATTCTCTAATAGCAATACCAATATAGTCGTCCTTTCCAAAGATTAGTGATTTCAAGTCCTCCAGTTTCAAGTTGCAATCCCCCTTTTTTACTTAGAATCGAATCTTTTATCATATATTCTATATCATTCAATAATCTAAATTTTCAGTAATCAGAGTTTCTATGAATAAACTTCTATTACCTTCCGTATCAGTTCCCGCAGATCCTTTTCCCCGTAGTCTTTAATGCATATCCAGCCCCTGGGGTCCAATTCATTTTTGTATTCCGGAAGATAGGCCCCATAGACGTACCCGTTTCCGGTATGGGTTAATTCACGGGCTATTGCCTTTCTTTTTATTGCACTTCCATAATACTTATAGCTGACCCTACTAAATTTATCAATCTCTTCTGTGAGTTCGGGAAAGGATTTGAATATGTTGCGTTTTTGCTCCAGTGTGAGGAAGCCTTTATTGTAAAACTTTTCAACCGGCTTTTTTACTTGCAATTCTTTAACAGCTTTCTCTAGTTGGTCATAGCCGGAGATCATCTTAATCCCCAATGCCTCTGATTTTAGCCTGAGGAACCTATCGTTTGTTATAAATATTACATCCCTTTGCTGTTTCTTAAAATAATATGCGGCAGCAAGGATGTAGTTGTCCGGTTTGTTTAATGGGAGCCCCGGAACCTCCTCCAGGTTTGTTGTAAGGTTCAAATATTTATTCTTTTCGTTTATTATCTCTTCAATAACCTGTCCGGTCTTGGTTATGTTCTGTTTCAGATCTTTTTTCATTTTGAGCTTATCCAGTTCATCAAGCACCATCACAGGGATAACCACATAATAGCTCCTTCTTACCAGTTTCTTCACAACATATGGGTCATATATAAGAATATTGGTGTCAAGCAGAACATGTATCATTACCATCATCCCTTTGTAACTATACTTGGTTAACTGACTCTTCCTATATAATACAAAAAAATCCTTTTCAACGGGTAACATATGTATTGTGCTATTCAAGTGATTCCATAGGCCAAATTAGGTGTCATAGATATCTAACCCTGTCATTCATAATGCATCTAACGCCCTAGACAATTGGATCAGTTTTCAATCGGCGTTTCAGTCAAAAACAGCCCGGTGTTGACAAGTCAATATATTCCCAATGCAAAAGGCCAGCAACTCCAAGCCTTTACGTAGGATCCCCATGCGTAAGAAATAATGACTTTGGGATTCCCTATTATTGCATTGCTCATGCTATTACCTCACTTGATCCAACGCCATCCCAATGAGCCTATCCGCATAATC
>Ga0334900_1001547_pt1 | contig 24015 bp, 26 predicted proteins | sample GraSluR3_MG_2_FD_207231 | JGI IMG/M metagenome (GOLD analysis project Ga0334900, IMG submission 207231) | Sludge microbial communities from methane-producing bioreactor in Wageningen University, Netherlands - Granular Sludge_31_08-R3 | ecosystem: Engineered > Bioreactor > Anaerobic >...
AGGAGCGACAGGATGAGTATGACGCTGTAGGTGACCAGCATCTGACTGAAACTATAGACCTTGCGCCGACCTGTTTTCACCGTATGTCTATGCCTCCGTGGTCTGCATGCGAGCGATATGGTCCAACCGCTCTATGATCGGTAGCTTCTGTGTGCATAGAGCTTCACATTGTCCACACGCAATGCATTTTGCTGCCAGCTCAGGTGAAACTCCCCAATGCATGTGTAGTCTCCTCAGAACCTCCTCCTCCTTGCCTCCACTGAGTAGATACAGGTTGTATGAGTCGAGTAGCTGCGGTATGGGAATCTCCTCGGGACACGAGTCGCAATAGGCACAGGTGGTGCAGAGTGCATTCAGCTCCGAGGTAAGATGTTCAGCCATCTCGTCAAGATACCCTTCCGATGCAGGAGTTAGGTGTTCGGCAGCAAGAACGTTCTCTTCCACCTCCTCGATCGAACTGAATCCAGGAATTGCCAGTGTGGCTTTGTTCTGGGAGAGGATGAATTTCAATGCCGAGACAGCAAGTGAATCGTCACCTTGCTTGAGAAAGGAGAAATAGTCGGGATTTGCCGGAATAATGCCCCCTCCCAAGGGATTCATGGTCACAATTCCGAGCCCAGCCTCATGACAGGCGTCGATACCCTTCTGCCGGTAGGCGAAGTTTATTGCATTGTACCCAAGGGTGACCCCTTCGAACACACCATCGTGAGCTATGAGCGCGATATCCTCACCGCTCAGGTGGGTCGTGAAACAGATATGCTCAATCAGTCCCTCGCTCTTGGCTTGCAATGCACCTTCGTAGACGCCTCCAGGTTTCATGAACTCCCGGTACTCGGCGAGTGTCTTGATCGACCACATATTGTAGAAGTCGATGGTATCGATACCCATCCGCTCAAGCGATTGCTCGATCATGGCTCTTGCCTCTGAGCTCGTCTTTGCATTCCAGAGCCCACATTTCGTAGAGACGAAGAATGAGTCTCGAGCCATGGTACGAAAGGCCTCCCCATAGATCTTCTCACTGGTACTGTCGCAATAATCGGGAGCTGTATCGAAGTAGTTCACACCGAGTTCATAGGCACGATGGACTATAGCGACTGCTCGTGAGTAGTCTCCATCGGCATAGTCCTCTTTTCGAAATCGCATGCCGCCCATGCCTATTACCGAGACCTGTTTTCCTGTGTTACCGTACGTTCTGTATAGCATGATCTACCTCTTCTTATAGAAAGAAGGGAGACCCCACTAAGGAATCTCCCCTACTTTGGGTTTTGTCCGAGTATCGGCACGTCTGCTGATATCCCTTGCAATCCAGTATACCATAGCGAAAATCAGATGAACAGATTAACTCCACTCTCGCTTGCAGCCTCCATGTAGGTTGCCACGCCTCCGATTTCCACCCCGTCGAGCAATTCCGCTTCTGGTATTCCCATGATGTCCATGGACATTTGACAGGCAACCATCCGAACGCCGGCCATGCGAGCCTGCGTGTACATGGAACGGAGCTGATCCACATGCTTCTGCTTCATCCGTTTCTTCATGAGTTTCGGACCTATCCCACCGAAGTTGATCTGGGATAGGGCAAGATCGTCCATACCCTTGGGAAGCATCATGTTGAACATTCTGCCCATGAAGTCTTTTTTCACCCTCCCGGTCCGTTTTGTTCGGAGAACGGTGAGTCCCCAGAATGTGAAGAACATCGTTACGTTTCTTCCCGTCGCAGCTGCACCATTGGCGAGAACGAACGCTGCAAGCACCCGATCCATGTCGTTTGAGAAGACGATGATCGAAGCTCCATTCTGAGCAGCTGGAGCCGATGAACTCACTTTTCCGACCGCCGAGCCGGGTCCCTTCTCCAGTACCGCTTCGATCGTGCCATCCTTGGTTTCCAGCGAGACCAGGCGGTTACCGGTCAACTTGCTCCATGACTGCACGTCGCGATTGAAGCCGGGATCGGTTGCCAACACTCTGAGGAAGTCTCCCTGACTCATCGAGTCCATGGTCTTCTTCATGGTGAGAATTGGGCCCGGACACTGAAGACCACAGGCATCGACCAGTTTGATCGAATCGCTCTGGGGCGCTCTTGGACTACCATCTTCCTCGCCCGGACTCGGAGTGAACAGCGCGATATGGGCGTTTTTCGGGTGTTCGACTGCATCGAGTTCGTTGGTGACCGCCTGCCATGTTTTGTATCCCCCCATGAGGTTGCGAATATCGGTGTACCCATGCTGTGCAAGTATCCGTTCTGCAAGATATCCGCGGACTCCCATGGCACAGAAGACCACGATCGGACGGTCGTTTGGAATTTCGGCGAGTCGAGATCTGATCTCAGTGTGTGGAATGTTCACCGCATGCGGCAATGAACCCAGGTCGAACTCTTCTGGTGTTCTTACATCGAGAAAGAGAGCTTTCTGCTCGCGAAGGGCAGGTAGCTGGTCCCAGGTCGTCACACGACTGTATCCATCCACGACATTCTCTGCGATGAACCCCACCATGTTCAGCGGGTCCTTGGCACTGGAATACGGGGGAGCATAGGCCTGCTCGAAGTCTGCAAGGTCGCGTATGGTTCCCTCTTTCTTCACGTAGGCACCAAGTACATCGATACGTTTGTCCACCCCTGCATAGCCTACAGCCTGTCCTCCGTAGATCCTTCCACTGGTTGGATCGAAGAGAATCTTGACTGCGAGTTGCAGCGAGTTTGGGTAGTATCCGGCGTGACTGCCCGCATGGGTCAGCACCTCCGCATAGGGGATCTCATGCATGGCTAGTTGCTTACCGGTCATGCCGGTCGAGGCTGCGGTAAGGTCGAATATCTTGGCAATGCTGGTAGCTATCGTTCCACTGTACGGTCGACAGGTCCCCTGGACTATCGACTCTGCGACTAGACGTGCCTGCTTGTTTGCAGGACCAGCAAGAGGAACGGTGACCGGCTCTTTCGTGAATGGACTCGGGTATTCAATCGCATCTCCCACAGCCTTGATATGTGGATCGCTCGTGGTGAATTGAGCATCGACTGAGATTGCTCCATTTCTTCCCAAAGCAAGTCCTGCATCGTGTGCGATCTTTGTGTCTGGCCGAACTCCGATGGAGAGGATCACCATATCCGTCTCGATGACGGTACCAGATGCCAATGTGACTTTCAGTTCCCCCTTCTCCCGTTCGAAGCTCTTAACACCATCTTTCAAAAAGAGCTCGATACCTTTATCCCGCATATGCTGCTGTACGATAGCCGCCATGTCGTAGTCGATTACATTCATGACTTGATCGAGCGCCTCGACCAGCGTAACCCGCATCTGTCGCTCTTTGAGGTTCTCAGCCATCTCGAGTCCGATAAAGCCACCACCTACGACAACGGCTCTGGTAACTCTCGACTCCTCAAGTTTCTGGACGATTGCATCGATATCGCTCACGGATCGGAGGGAGAAGATTGCAGGATCGTCGATTCCGGGAATTCGAGGGCGAACCGGAGCTGCTCCTGGGCTGAGCACGAGGGTGTCATAGTACTGTGTGAATGTCTCGTTGGTCTGCAGGTCCACCACAGACACATACTGCTCCTCTTTGTGTATCGACTGTACTTCGTGTCTGGTTTTCACCTCGACATTGAATACTTCGGTGAACCGTTCTGCCGTCACGACGAAAAGTCGGGAACGCTCTGTGATTTTGTTCCCTGCATAGTAGGGGAGACCACAGTTCGCGTAGCTTATATGCTCTCCACGTTCGAATAGGATGATTCTTGCCTCTTCGTCGAGACGGCGCAACCTCGCTGCGGTGCCTGCTCCTCCGGCGACACCGCCTACAATCACATATGTTTTCATATCATTCTCCTTCCTGCTCTGCTGCTTGCAGGATATCTAGTGTAGTCTTCAAATGGTCCGGCAGTTCGATCTGTATGGAGTGCAGCTGCTCGACCATGGCCTCTCCCTGTTTGGTGAGGTGGATCTTCACTCCCCGACGATCAGTTGTGGAGAGTGTTCGTTGTATGAGTCGCTGTCGTTCAAGTGAGTCGAAGATTCTGCTCAGACGGCTCGGTGAGAGCTCAAGATCACGAGCGAGCGCCCCTGGTTCCAGCATACCATTTCCGACTTGGCAAAGGCAGAGAGCTTCGTTCAGTGAGAGGGAGGTCTGTTCCCGCAGTCTCTCCTCGAAGGTTCTCAGATCGACCATAATCTGGCGGATCTCGCAAAGGCTGTGCATGTGTGGACTCCTATATTTGCTATACGCAATAATTGCTGATGGCAATAATAGAGGAGGAGTCGATTTCAGTCAAGCTATCGATGAAATTTTCTCGATTGACTTTGCTTCTCCATGCACTGTATTGGAAGAAATCCTTTGCCGTTCGGAGGAAAACTCCTTATATTTGTATCAAATACAAAAAATGATGTTATAGACATCGATGGAGTGTAAACTATGTTGAAAGAGCGTGTTGCAGAGTTGTTGAATGAGCAGGTGAACAAGGAGTTGTTCTCCGCGTATCTCTACCTTGATATTGCGAATTACTACGCAGACGAGGGTCTCGATGGATTCGAGAACTGGTTCATTATTCAGGCCCAGGAAGAGCGTGACCATGCAATGCTGTTCAGACAGTACCTGTTGAACAATGGCCATACAGTCAAGTCAAAGGCGATTGCCGATCCTACCCGTACCTACAAAGGTTACAAGGAGCCTCTCGAAGCTGCTCTGGATCATGAACGGTATGTCACCGATTCGATCAACGCAATCTACGATGAGGCTGTAGCGGTGAAGGATTACCGGACGCAACAGTTCCTGGATTGGTTTGTCATGGAGCAGGGTGAAGAGGAGAAGAATGCAGAGGACAACATTAGAAAGTTCGAGTTAGCCGGAGATGGAAAGGGGCTGTACATGCTCAACCAGAGCTTCAAGGCCCGTTCATACAGTGCTCCGTCACTGGTTCTCGACTAGGTGAACATGTAAAGAGGCTGTTGCTGGCAACAGCCTCTTACCATACTTGTTTGGTCTACAGATCAACTTTCCACAGGCCGTGGAGATTGCAGTATTCGTAGAACGAGAGAACCTTGCCAAGGCAGCAGAATGAGACCTCTGGCTTCTCACCAGGCTTCAGTGCTTTTCTGAACACACCGTTCTCGGTGACTGCGGCAATCCACTGGATGTAGTGCTCTTCAGTCATGGGGTGGGCAACCGAACCGACCTTGACGACCATCGAGTCACCATCTTTCTCAACTACGGGCACGTGTTTCTCCGTAGCTGCGTCTGTGGTGTTAGCATTGAGCTCCACCATGGGTTGTCCACAGCAGACCAACTCTCCTCCACCATTGTGGATAAGCTCCACGATGTTTCCACACTCGTTACAACGATAAAATTTCACTTCCATACAAAGGACCTCCTGTACTTGTCTCTTTTGGATTCATTACAGTTATACTGTACCGAATATTCGGCCAAATTGAAAGAGAATTAGCATACTCATGGGAGTTTCCCACAATAGGTTAGTTTCGGTACCTATTTCACGAACTCGTGATATACTGGGTTGATCGGAGGTGCATATGACTGCGAGAAGGGTAGACAAAGTAGTTGGAGGCGCTGTTCAGTACGACGGAGCAGGCGTGAAATTGGTGCGGGTGATCGGCCATGCAGATGTCGAGGATTTCGATCCATTTCTCATGCTCGATGCCTTCGACTCCAACGATCCGAAAGACTATGTGAAGGGGTTCCCCTGGCATCCTCACCGAGGGATCGAGACGGTGACCTATCTTATCCATGGAGACATAGAGCATGGCGACTCGTTGGGAAACAGTGGGAGCATCCTCGATGGTTGTTGTCAGTGGATGACCGCGGGAAGTGGCATCATCCACCAGGAGATGCCTCAGGCGGTCGATCGGATACTCGGCGCGCAGCTATGGATAAACCTCCCCTCCAAAGACAAGATGACCGAACCTGCCTATCGGGATATCACTGCGGAGATGGTTCCCGTGGTCTCGGATAACGACTCCACGGTGAGAATCGTGTCTGGCCGTTATCGAGAGAAGGTCGGTCCTGTCCAGGGAGATTACGTGAAGACACTCTATCTCGATGTAACGATCAAAGCCGGCTCCTCTTGGCATATGATGATCGATCCGGAGGCTACACTGTTCTGTTATATCGTATCAGGCTCCGGAATATTCGATGAAACCGGGACCACGATCGAATCTCATAGAGCTGTGTTACTGAAAGATGGAGAATCGATAGCGGTACAAGCCGGAGATACAGGTATCCGATTCCTGCTCGTTTCGGGACGACCGTTGCGTGAACCGATAGCTTGGGGCGGTCCCATCGTCATGAACACACGTGCAGAACTGAGACAGGCATTCGCTGAGCTCGATGAGGGGACTTTTATCAAGCACCAGTAGTGTTCACGGTGAACAGCTCATGTCCAAAGCACAAAGAAAGACCGTATGTTACCTCTCCCCCGATTGGAAACACACGGCCTACAGAACAATGACCCGGAACTTAGAACGTCCAGATGTCTAGACTATACAGTGGTTTGCGCCCTAGGTCAATCAAAAGCTGTCCACATGGCGACCCTTTTTTTGCACAAGACCTATGACAGACTTGACTGACAAGAGAGGTCTCTTTACATTGTGAATGTTAGCAAATGCTAACACTGAGATCGAACTGAGGAGGCTTTCATGCGTATAGCAATTATATATTACAGTAGCACCGGCAATACTGAGGCTATGGCGAATCTCATAGGAGAGGGGGCTCGAAAGGCGGGAGCCCAAGTCGACATAATTCCCGTTGCGCAGTGTGATCAAAGTGTGCTCGAACAGTACGATAGATTCGCCTTTGGCTGCCCAGCCATGGGCCAAGAGGAGCTTGATGACACCGAATTCTTGCCTTTCTACGACTCTGTGGAGTCGGATTTGAAAGGTCGTGACGTCGCACTGTTCGGATCGTTCGGATGGGGCGATGGTGAATGGATGCGCGTATGGCAGGACCGAGTGATCGCTGCAGGTGCGAACCTGTTCGAAGAGGGGTTGGCGGTACAGGAGGAGCCGGGGCCGGAATCGGAATCGTGTAGAGCCTTCGGATCCAGATTCGCAGGTGGCGAATAGCCACGCATCACCGACCAGTCGTTCAATGTGGTGAACCACCCCGTTCAAGATCGAGCAACCACTCCTTCAAGGCGAGGCCGCCCCCGTATCCGACCAGAGAACCATCGGAACCGATGACTCTATGACAGGGGATGATGAATGATATCGGGTTGCGGTTGTTCGCCATACCGACAGCACGTACTGCCTTCGGGTTTCCTATCGCTCGTGCAATAGCACTGTAGCTTCGCGTCTCTCCATAGGGGATGTCCACCAATGCACCCCATACCGAGAGTTGAAATGGTGTTCCGGTTGGATTGATCGGTACGGAAAACTGCTTCAGATCACCTTGGACATACTTTCGCAGTTGCTCGGCACATGCTGCAATGATCGGTGTCTCCCTAATTGAGAAATCCTTCAGATGGGGAACTCCCTCTGATAGGGAGACTCCCACTACGTACCCACCTCTCTCGATGATGGTGACTGAACCAATACAGAGGTCATAGGAGAACCGATACGTCATTGCATTCATTTCGTCCATCGCTCCTCCATGACGAAATCCGACAAAGGAATTCGGTTCTCCGATTGCTTGAACACATCGCCTTTCGGATATCCGAGCGGAGTGAGCCCGAGCACGTTCCAGTCTTCAGGGACCTCAAGGAACGTCTTGATTGCCGAATTGTCGAACGACCCGATCCAACAGGTTCCAAGACCATATGCACGAGCGACAAGTGTGAGATGGTCCAGCATGATCGCTCCGTCTACGAGGCTTGAACACGAACCCATGTAGTTCCCACGGTTATAAGCAATTGTCTTTACCACCACTGCGATCACCACCGGAGCATCGGCTATGAAGGTCTGGTTCGAACAGAGTGCTGCGAGATCTCTCCTTCTCGACTCCTGTGAAACGACGACCAACCGAGTAGGTTCTCGATTGCTCCCCGAGGGAGCGTGTCTGGTCACATCGAGTATGGTATCCAGCATGGTGCGCGGTATCGGTTTCGAATCGTAGGCTCGTACTGACCTGCGGGTGAGTATTGTATCGATTAGTTCCATATGACACCTCCTGCTCACATCATACCCGTGTTCTTTCGATTTGAAAAGTTGTGGACTTCCAGAAGAAGTATTGTATTCTATAGATGTATGATCATATCATGTAATAAAGTTGTATTGTTTTTTATCCAGTTCTGCCTCCTGCTCAGTCCACTGCATGCTGGGGGAGTGAGTGAGGGCGAGTTTGCACCGGATTCAAAGGTGGAGATCGTGGTTCCCGCCTCGACTGGAGGGGGCAGTGAAATCATTGCTCGAGCTCTTGCCGAGACCATGCAGAAGACACAGGTCATACATGCTCCGATCGTCGTTGAGTACAAACCAGGCGGCTCGGGCGCTGCTGCGATCAGTTATGCGAACAGCAGAGCTCACAGTGATCAGGTACTCTTTGTCGCCAATACCTCCCACATACTTCGCATGATGTTCGATACCGGATCTCTCACGTTGACCCCGATCGCCAGGATGGCGGTCGATCCCATTCTGGTCGTTGTTCCGGCCGAGAGTCCGTTCCATTCACTTGCAGAACTCGTGAGTGCCGCACAGGAGCGGCGAGTGTTCATCGGTACTGCAGATACGCTCGATCGATACTGTGTAGAGCTCCTTCGCAAGCATACGAGTGGAGATTTTCGATCGATCTACTACAATGGAGCCGGGTACATCGTTACCGGAATGACACACGGTCAGCTGGACGGAGGTATTTTGAATCCTTCGGAGGCAAGGGAGGGAATCGCAACTGGAGAGCTTCGCCCAATCGTAGCATTCTCGAAACTGGGAGATTCTGATCTGTTCCCCTCTGTTCCGACATTCGAGGATTTAGGCTATGATGGGATGCGGTTCCAGCTGTCTCGGTATGTCATGGGGCCTGCAGGCATGGGTGATCAGGCTGTTGACTACTGGAATGGGGTGTTGCAACAGGTTGCCAATTCTAAAGAGTGGATGAGCAGTTATCTCGTGCAAAACCGACTCGTAGGTGCCTACCTTGGGACGGATGAAGCTCGAGCATATATCGAATTGTTCGAACTTCCCCGGATAGCGGATATCAAGGAGAGTTCCTTGGTGCAATAAACAAGGGACCTCCGTCTGGAAGTCCCTTTTGCACATGCTACAGAGGAAAACTACTAGCGCTTTAGTGCCTGGTCAATGGCAGCGCGATCGAATCCCACAATGATCTTTCCATTCACATCGAGTACGGGTACACCCATCTGTCCCGATTTACGAACCATCTCGTGAGCCTTCTCGGAGTTCGATGCAACGTTGTACTCGGTATAGGGAATGTTGTTGTTCTGAAGATAACTCTTTGCCATCCGGCAAAATCCACATGTTGGTGTGCTATACAATGTAACAGCCATGGTTGGCCTCCTTCTATTGGTTTCTCTTGTTATGCCCATAAGGTAGTGGATACCTATCATTCGGTCAACAAAAGAGTTGGTGACAACATCACCAAGGAGTGGTAGCATAGGTGTCACGCATACGGCAGGAGGAGTTTCATGGATAAGAGCTTTGGTTACAGCGATGGAGCATTGGCTGCAGTGAGCTCCAATTTGGCAAAAGCGGCCGAAAAACAGATGCGAGCGACAACTGCATCGGAGTTCACGGGACTTGCCACCTATTTCGACAAACAGGAGGCGAAGCGGTCTGCGGAATCGTTATCACAGTTACTTCCATTGATTACATGGGATCTTGAACAAGGGTATACCGAAATAGAGCGATCTGCCAGGGATGCACATGATCGAGGTGCGCTCCGGTGCATGACTTGGGGAAAGAAGGTGACTGCGATCCACAAGTCCATACTCGGAAGATATGAGAAACAGAAAGATGCGCTTCTCGAGAGTTCAGACCTCTTCGTCTGTGAAGCCTGTGGATTCATCGCCATCGCAAAGCAGGTTCCCGAGCTTTGTCCCATCTGCAAAGCGCCATCTTCGCGCTTCGTCAAAATAGCATGACAGGAGGTTCTCCATGCACGCAGCACGTAATGTCGCTCTTTGCACAAAAGATTGTCTCTGCCTGTTCGTGTGTCCCTCTGGGGCAACGGATACCGAGAATGGACAGATAGATTTCGCCAAATGTCTTGATGGATGCAGACTCTGTGTAGATGCCTGTCCATCGCATGCGATCTACCTCGTATTCGACCGGTACCCTGAAAAGCCTGCAAAACACGATCGAGTCGTATCGGCACTGGATGCAACAACCGAGAGCAAAGTCGAACAGGAGAGGATATGCAGGACTCTGGCTGAGCAGGGGGGACTGGAAGCCAAGTTAGCCAAGGCTCTAGCCCTCTCGAATCGGATCCTTGCGGAAGATTGTACCCGTGAATCGGGCTTCATGCTCCCTCAGGCTCCTCGGGTGAAGACGATGCTCGAGTCGTTGCAAAATCGAGAAGGGGATGCTGTTCCCCGCGAAACCGTGGATTCCTTGCTGAATTCATAGATCGGGATTGTATGAGGGTACTACGGTACCCTCTTTTACTCCGTTTAGCACGAGAGGTACTGCATGAAGAGTCTCTACTTGACCGCACCGAGAACTTTGGAATTGCGAGAGGAGTCGATACCGACGCCGCGTGAGAACGAAATCCTGGTGAAAGTCGCCTATTGTGGAATCTGCACACTGGAACAGCGATTGTTCGAAGGTGAACGGACGATCCACTACCCGCTCGTGCCAGGACACGAGGCGAGTGGAACTGTGGTGACCGTCGGGAGCAAAGTCATGACGCGAGTGAAGAGAGGCGACGCAGTGGTTCTCGATCTCGTGAATAGGTGTCACGCCTGTGCAGCCTGCCACTCGGGCAACTCGAACCTCTGTGAAAATCGTTACCATAAGGGGCAACGGATTCTTGGAGCTTTCACCCAGTATCTGGTGGTCAGACCCGAACAGGTGCTCGTGATACCACACACGCTTCCCCTTGAGGAGGCGGCCCTCACTGAACCACTCGCCTGCTGCATCCGCTCGATCGCAAAGACGAACATCGGTTTGGGGGATACCCTGTTGATAGCTGGCGCTGGAACCATGGGATTACTGCACGCAAAGGTTGCACTGGCTATGGGTGTGCGAGTGATCATGAGCGATATAGACCACGATCGGCTGAGGGTCGCAAAGCAGATCGGAGTCGACTTCGTAGTGAACGCGCTCGACGAGAAAGCCTTCTCGGATAGCGTGCTTGCCATAACTGGGGGAGCTCTCGTAGATGGTTGTATCATAACCACAGAGGCTGTCAGTGCTGTAGCCACATCGATTCCGGTTCTTGCACCCGGAGGGACACTCACCATCTACACCTCCTATGGAAACAATCCCGAACTCCCTACCGACATGAACACCATTCATAGGAATGAGTTCACTATCACCGGATCGGAGGGGCGTGAGCAGAGCGACTTCTTCACAGCCATGCGGGCACTGGCAAATCGAAAGGTGGTGGTTGATGATCTTGTCAGCCAGATATATGCTATGAATCAAGCACAGGAAGCAATCGAACATGCACGTTCCGGAAAGGCCTATCGGATTCTCCTGCGCATGGAGGAGTGAATGATTCTTTCGATAGATATTGGAACGACTACCTGCAAAGCTGCACTGTTCGATGTATCGGGAGTGATGAGCGAGCTCACGAAGGTTCCCCTTGGCATGGTGAGTGTTGCAGGCGGTGCTCAGGAGACCGAGCCGAGAGAGTGGTCTCGTGCGCTCCAGGCGCTCTGTGCCCAATTGACCGATAAAAAGCGAATCCGTGCAGTCGTCGTCAGTGGAAATGGACCGACGGTGGTCCCGGTTTTCGGAGTCCCGAGGGTAGAGGGGACCTTGTTGCATGCTCCTGCGGGCAAGGCGCGTCTCTGGCTCGATAGAAGGGCGGTCACAGAGGCTCGAGAGATCTCTGCATATACAGGACACTTCATCGATGCCAGCTTCGTGCTCCCTCAGGTACTCCATATGAGCAGGAACGATCCCAGTATCTATCAGAAAAGCATGTGTTTCCTCTCCTCATTCGAGTATGTGGTCTATCTCATGACTGGAATTTCCCATGCCATCTTGCATGCCGAGGATGCCAGACGGTGGTATTGGACCGACGATCTGCTCGATCATTTTGGTCTCGATGCAAAGAAGTTTCCACGACTTCTCAGTCCAGGCTCTCTTGTCGGCGAACTCTCCATTCATGCTTCTGAGACTCTTGGATTGAGCCAAGGTATTCCAGTGTTCTCGGCAGGTCCGGATTTTCTCGTATCCATTCTCGGTTGTGCGGTCACCGAAGTCGGTATGGCGTGTGACCGCTCTGGAACGAGTGAGGGGATCAATCTCTGTGCCCGATCTCCGCTAGCCGATGATCGGCTCATGAGCTATCTCCATCCTGTGTCTCCCTTCTACAACATATCGGGAATCATAAGTACGACGGGAAAGGCGCTTCGGTGGGTTCAGGAGCTCCTTGGGCTTGAACACCTCTCCTTTCCGCAACTCTATGCTCTAGCTGCACAAGCTCCTCCCGGTTCGAACAATCTGGTGTTTCTTCCCTACCTACAGGGAGAGCGTGCGCCAATCTGGAATCCCGACGCTCGGGGAGTCTTTTCCGGTCTATCGCTCTCCAGCGGAAGGGCCGAACTCGTTCGAGCAGTGATCGAAGGAACGTGTATGGCAGTGCGAGATGTGATTCGGGTGATGGAGGAGCTTGATGGTCAAGTGACTCTGCTCCGTGTGACCGGAGGTCCATCTGAGAGTCCCTTCATGAACCAGCTAAAAGCAACGATAGTGGGACGACCCGTTTCGGTTCCTGCGGTGCGCGATGCCGAACTGGTCGGCGCGATGGTGATGGCTCGAACCGCTCTCGGTGATTACGACTCGGTAGCTCAGGCTGCCCAGGAGCTCGTATCGGTCGAAGAGACTTGGGAGCCGGAGAGCTCCCTCGAGCCACTATACGATGAGGTGTTCGATCGGTATCGAAAAACCTATGAACAGTTGAAGGATACCTGGAGGAGCCAACAATGAATGCAGGTCTGCAGATTCGGAAGAACGCACTGTTCTCCAAAGAGGATGGTCGATCCGTGGTCATCGCCATGGACCATGCTGCAATCGCCGGTCCGCTGCAGGGAATCGAAGAGCCCGAACGTATAGTGCGTACCTGCGTGGCCGAACATGTCGATGGAATTCTCACGAATAAAGGGTTCGTTGATGCTTCGGTAGATGCATGGGACCGCCAGACGGCGCTGGTGCTCAGAATGACCGGAGGGTTCACGCTCTTAGGAGGAGGGTTCCAAGAGGAGCTGGTGGTGGAGCCAGAGACAGCAGTCGCGTATGGAGCCACCTGTGTGGCGATGACCGTAAAGTTCGGTCATGAACAGGAGGGGAGACTCATTCGACAGGCCTCTTTGTGTATCGATGCATGCCATAGGCTTGGGCTGCCGGTCATGCTTGAAGCAATGGCACGCGGTTCGCTCCATGGTCGATCGTTTCCGCAAGATGAACCAGAAGCTATCATGATGGCCGCTCGCATGGGTGCAGAGCTAGGCGCCGACGTAATCAAGACGTATTATACAGGAGACAAGAAGTCGTTTGCGCAAGTGGTTGCAGGGTGTCCCGTACCGATACTGATTCTGGGAGGAACCCGAACCGATTCGGTTCAAAACGTGTTTCAGGATATCGCCGACTCACTTGAAGCCGGGGGAAAGGGAGTTGCCATTGGACGGAACATCTGGGAACATGGCAATGTCGAGCGTATGGTTCGTGCGGTCCGTGGTCTGGTTCATGACAACTGGAGCGTAGATGAGGCTTGTGATACAGTCGATGGAGCCTGACTGTACAGTCACAGCCGGTGCAAGGGGGAATCTCCATGAAAAGAGTTATGGTTCTATTGATTATACTGAGTGTGGTGCTGCTGGTCGTGCCGAGTACGCTATTTGGAGCAGGTGGCAGGGAGGTTCAGGAGCAGCCTGGACAATCGCTTTCGGTTTTGGTCTATATCACTGGGGTTATGGCGGGAAGCCCACCCTACACAGCATTGGCAGAGGGCGCTCAGGAGTTCGCAGCAGAGAACGATGCAGTCTCTGTGAAGATCTACGAAGCCGGTTTCAACCAGGCTGAGTGGGAGGAGCAGCTCACCTCGCTGGTCGCTACCGGGGAGTACGATATCGTACTTGGGTCGAACCCCTCACTTCCTGAGATCTGTGAACGGGTCGGAGCCAAGTTTCCCGATCAGAAGTTCATCATTACCGATGCCTACCGAGAGGGACATCCTCAGATAAGAACGTATCTGTATAACCAGTATGAGCAATCGCTCTTCCTCGGATATCTTGCAGGTCTGGTGACCACGAGTTCCATGGAGCACGCAAACAGTGCTCGGAAGGTTGGTTTCATTGCAGCGCAGGAGTATCCATTGCTTAGTCGTCACATGGTTCCCGGATTCCTGGAGGGAGCGAGGATGGTTGATCCGAGCATACAGCTCGATTTCAGGGTGATCGGAAACTGGTTCGATGCAAACAAGGCCGCCGATCTTGCTTCGAGCATGCGAAGTGGAGGAGTGGATGTCTTTGCAGCCATCGCAGGAGGAGCTGCACAGGGATTGTTCAAGGTTGCCCAGGAGCAGGGAGCCTATATCGTGTATCACAATACCAACGAGTATCGTGCAGCAGAAGGCTTCGTCGTCGGTTCCGGTTCCATGGAGCAGAAGAAGCTGGTCAAGGAGGTGCTCGCCGATGTACTTGCGGACACCGTCGATTATGGAACGGCCTCCATCGTAGGACTTCAGGAGGGGTATCTCGATTTCTTCTCGGACGATCCTGCCTATGAGCGATATGTTCCTGAGGATATCCGTGACCGGTTTGCGTCGTTCATGGATGACCTACGCTCTGGAGCAATCGACTATACACTCCCACCACTTTGACTATGGAACTAGCTGTAGAGCTCCGTGCGATCGTAAAGACATATCCCGAAACTGGTCTCCGAGCGAACGATTCGGTGGATCTACAGCTGCGCAAGCAGGAGATCCTCTGTCTTGCAGGGGAAAACGGTGCCGGAAAGACTACGCTCATGAAGGTGCTCTATGGACTTGAGCATGCCGATTCGGGAACGATCTCGATTGGTGGGAAGGTGCGCCGTATTGCATCGCCGGTCGATGCGAACCGATTGGGTATCGGTATGGTGCACCAGCACTTCATGTTGGTAGACGAATTTACCGTAGCACAGAACGTAGTGCTGGGAAGTGAACCGCGAATGTGGGCCTTCGCATACGATTCACGAAAGGCAGAGCGTCTGGTCGATTCGGTGATCCAGAAGCATCGGTTCTCCATTCGGGCCGATGCTGTCGTGGGAAGTCTCACCGTGGGTCAGAAACAGCAAGTCGAGATTGTGAAGATGCTGTTCCGTAAGGTAGACATACTCATTCTCGATGAACCTACTGCAGTTCTCACCGAACAGGAGACCGAGACACTGTTCGTCACGCTCCGTGCTTTGGCAGAAGGCGGCACGTCAATCATTCTGATCACCCACAAACTCCAGGAGATCATGGCGGTCTCAGATCGAGTCGCGATCATGCGACAGGGAAGCATGCTCGGAGAGTTCGATACGAAGGCTGTATCCGAACGGGAGATCTCCCGACTCATGATGGGACAGAGTGTCTCGTTGAATGTGATCAAGAAGCCATACACCAAAGATAAGAGGCCGGTCGTGGAGTTTGACTCCGTCTCTGTGGTGAAACGAAATCAGCAACGCCCCATGCTCGATAACCTCACCTTCACTGCCTATAGCGGTGAGATTCTTGGATTCGCTGGTGTCGGAGGCAATGGTATGGGTGTGCTCGAAGCGGTGCTGGGAGGCTTTCTTCCGGTCTCCTCCGGTTCGATTCGACACAATGGAACGGAGATCACCAAGAGTGACACCTTCGGTGTACGACGAAATGGTCTCGCATACATTCCCGCAGATCGGCTCAAAGTGGGAAGTGCGCTCGAAGCTACGGTAGCAGAGAATATCATTGTCGCATCCAGAAAGAAGTTCAGTAGGTACGGCTTCCTTGAAAAACGGGATATGGAGCAGCATGCCAAGGCGCTCATGCAGACTTTCTCTATCCAAGGAGAGTCGAAAGTGCCCATTGGGACTCTCTCTGGAGGGAATATCCAGAAGGTCATTCTTGCGCGGGAGATCGAACAGTTCAGAGATTATATTGTGTGCTGTGAACCCACGTGGGGGCTTGATATCGCAAGCAGCAAATTCGTCTACGAGCGGATACTCGCATTACGAGATCAAGGCGCTGCTGTGTTGCTGATATCGAGTAATCTCGACGAGATACGAGCCTTGTCGGATAGAATTGCTGTCATGTACCGAGGATCGATATCTGCACTTCTCTCCTCCGAGGATGCACAACGTGCTACAAAAGAGGAGCTTGGTGCCTACATGCTGGGAATTTCCGTTCAGGAGGAGCTTCATGGGTAGTCGATCACTCCAGCGAGAGTTCTCCAGGCCGACGGTACTGCGTTCGGCCATCGGTCCGCTGATTATCGCAGCCCTGGCGTTGGGAGCCCTCGTGATCCTCGCTCTATTGTTGAGTGAGACTCCTGGAAGGACACTCCGATACTTCTTCCTTGGTCCTGTGCAGAACACCTACTACGCAGGAAACATGATTAATACGGCAATTCCGCTCATCTTTGGCGGACTGGGGATCTCATTGGCCATGCGTGCTGGCAGTTTCAATCTCGGAGGTGAAGGCCAGCTCTACGGAGGGGCTTTCGTAACCACGATAAGCGCGATCGCCCTCGGCTCATGGGGCCTTGCCGGTGCAGTCCTCTCGCTTATCTTCGGAGCCCTTACCGGAGGAGTGCTGGCAGGTTTCTCGGGGTTCCTGAGAAAGCAATGGAATACAAACGAACTCATCTCGTCTTTCCTCCTCTCCAATGTCGTAGTGCTGCTAGTCAGTTATCTCATTGCTGGACCGTTTCAAGATCCTGAGACGAATCTCATTGCAACACGGAGGATTGCCGAGAGTTTCCGACTCATGCGGATCCTTGAACCCTCCAATCTAAGTAGTGCCGTCTACTTTGCACTGCTTGCTGTCGTACTTGTCCACCTGTATCTGTATAGGATGAAAAGTGGGTACGAGTTGCGGATGGTCGGGTTGAATCCGATGTTTGCCCGTTACGGAGGCATTCGTGTCTCATGGTACCGGATATGGTCCATGTTTTTAAGCGGTGCCCTATATGGTCTGGGGGGTGGATTCGCTATTTTCGGTACCTACTATGCAAGTGTACGGGAGTTTTCGACTGGGATGGGATGGAATGGGCTTGCAGTTGCACTTATCGCGCGGTTTCAACCGGTTGCGGTCATTCCGGCTGCACTGTTCTTTGCGTACATCGAATCGGGTGCGAGGAGTGCCATGCTCCACTCGGATGTAACGTTTGAAATCGCCTCGATCGTCCAGGCAGTGGTGTTCTTTCTGGTCACCAGCTCTCTGCTTCAGCGCCTCGGAACTAAACGGAGGAGTGTATGAATACCGTAATCATTCCCATCCTCCGCAGTGCGATATCAATCATGACTCCGCTCCTCCTTGCCGCGATGGGTGGGTTGTTCACCGAGTTGTCAGGGATGCTGAACATAGCCCTGGAAGGCCTTATGCTGATGGGGGCCTTTTCCACGATTGTCTTCGCCTACAGTACAGGAAGTCTCCTCCAAGGTGTTGTCCTCGGAGTGTTGAGCACCATGCTGCTGGCTACTCTGTTTGCGCTGGTGACACTGAAACTGAAGGCGAATGTGTTCATCACTGGACTTGCAACGAACCTCTTCGCCTCCGGGCTTACCGTAGTGCTCTCCTATCGCCTGTTCGGAAACAAAGGGGTTGTGGTGTTCGACAATATCGCAGCTCTGCCACGAATATCCATCCCCCTGATCCGGTCGATTCCCATACTCGGCGACTTGCTGAGCGGTCATCATGTGTTCGTATATATCAGTTGGGTACTTCTGATCCTCGTAGGGTTCTCGCTCTACAGAACACCGTTCGGATTCAGGCTCCGGGCAGCCGGATTACATGAGAAGACGCTCATCTCTCTCGGATTGAAGCCTGATCGGTACCGTTTCATCGCCTTTCTCATATCGGGTGCCGCATGTGCCCTGGCGGGTGCAATTCTCACCCTCAATCTCGGAGCCTTCGTTCCGAACATCACCAGTGGGAAGGGGTGGATAGCACTGGTGGTGATCTTTCTCGGACAGAAGCGCCCATTCGGTCTCTTCGTCGCTGCACTCATCTTCGGTTTTGCCGACGCATTCAGCAACTATGCCCAAGGGGCCTGGAACATACCAGCAGATGTCATTCTCACGATCCCCTATCTGTTCACCCTCGTCGCAATGGTTGTGTTCTCGATCTACACGAATCGTAGAAGCCGCGTTGAATAGGGAGATTTCACCTTTCCTGAACCGTTGGAGAAATCTCATGCGCAAGAGGTTTTCACTGTACGACAAGACCGTAAAGATACCCCGCTATGGTTGCGAACAGTACCACGAGAACAACATAGACTGCTGTTTTCTTGAGTCCCAGCTCACCACCGATGACAAGCATGGAGGGGAGCGAGAGGCTTGGTCCTGCAAGTAAGAGCGCAAGTGCGGGACCGTGTCCCATCCCTGCTCCGAGCAACCCTTGTACAATAGGTATCTCAGTAAGCGTGGCGAAGTACATGAACGCTCCGGAGATAGATGCAAAGAAGTTGGCGAATATGGTGTTCCCTCCAACGAGGGTTTCAACCCAAGCTGTCGGAATGAGCGCCTCTTGTCCAGGTCTGCCAAGCAGGAACCCTGCAACGAGAACTCCGCCAAACAGGAGGGGGAGTATCTGCAGAGAGAAGTCTCGGGTTGCACCTCCCCACTCGAGAAGATCCTCCTTGGAAAACCAGCGAAGCAGGGCGTAGATGAGCAGCAGTCCGAATGCTCCGGTGATCCAGTATTTGCCTCGATGTATGAAATCCCACACGGAGCTGGCTCCGCTGGATGGCGCCCAATTGAGGAATACGAGTATGCCGACCATGGAGGTCATGAACAGTACCATCTGTCCGAGCGTTCGACTCTGCGGTCCATCGATCTCTTGGAACATCCGTTCATCGGTAAGGCGCTGTTCGTCCTCTTTACGGAATAGCCTCTGCATGATGATGCCGATCAAGAAGGCGAAAACAATAGCCCCTACCATGCGCGTGACACCCAATTGCCACCCGAACACCTTATATGAGAGTACAATGGCGAGGATGTTCACAGCAGGGCCCGAGTAGAGGAAGGCAACTGCCGGTCCGAGGCCCGCACCTTTCTTGTAGATCCCTTTGAACAGTGGGAGCACGGTACATGAACACACCGCCAGTATCGCACCCGATACCGAGGCGACCGAGTACGCAAGCCATTTGTTGGCTTTCGGTCCAAGATACTTCATGACTGCCTGTTGGTTCAGGAAGACTACGATCGCTCCTGCGATGAACATTGCAGGTACCACACACAGCAACACATGCTCATGGGCATAGTCGGCCAACATAAGGAAGGCTTCCTGAATCGCACCGGCAACTCGTGGGTGGGTGAATGGAGTGAAGAATATGACGATGAAGACTCCGATCAATCGGAGGAGCTTTGTCGTTGGAGAGATTTCCTTCATAGCCACTAGTTGTCACGCTTCAAGAGACTCAGAATCTGGTCCTTGTTCAGTAATTTGCCAGAGCTCTTCACCACACCATCGACAGCAAGGGCAGGGGTGATCATGACGCCCATGTCCATGATTTTGTCCAGATCCGTCACTTTCTCGATCGTAGCATCGATGCTTCCTGCCTCAACCGCCTGCCGGGCGTTTGCTTCGAGCGCCTTGCATTTGGGACATCCTGTTCCGAGTATCTGAATAACCATAGAAAATCTCCTTATGTTTCCAATAGTGGAAACTTTTCAAAGATATGTCAATCGGAAAGATTGACAAAGTTTCCACTTTTTGCAACATTCAGCATATGAACAATGAGATTGGCAGCAGATTCGATGAAGCGGCACGCATGCTACGGGTACTTGGACACCCCATGAGACTCGCAATGGTGGAGGCTCTGAGAGCGAAGACTTGGTGCGTCTGTGAGCTTGCATCGTATCTGGGATTGAACAAATCCACTGCTTCCAAGCATCTATCTCAACTGGAGCAGGTCGGCGTCATCTCGATGGATCGAGAGGGTACCAGGGTGAACTGTTCGCTTATCATGCCGTGTATATTCGATATGATGTCCTGCGCACGAATTTCTCGGCCGGGAACCGATGGAAACGAGACCTGTGGCAGCACCGGATGCTGTCCTGACAAGTCGAAGAAGGAGTCCTTATGAGCACAAAAAGAATCATGTTCGTCTGCATACACAACTCGGCACGGAGCCAGATGTGCGAAGCGTTTGTCCGGCAGTATGCGGGGGATCGATTTGATGTTCACAGCAGCGGCATTGAAGCTGGAAAATTGAATCCTCTGGTGGTACAGGCCATGGGAGAAATCGGAATCTCCATGGATGGTCACTACGCGAAACCAGCTCAAGAGTACATAGATCGAAAAGAGGCGTTCGATTTTGTGGTGACTGTCTGCGATGAAAGCAGTGCCGAACGGTGCCCGATGTTCCCCGGGAAACATGAACGGTTGCACTGGGGCTTCCCCGATCCGAGTGCCATTACAGGGACCGACGAGGAGAAGTTAGCAGGGATACGGCCGATTCGTGATGCGATTCGGAAGCGGGTACTGGAATTTCTTGAGCAACAGGGGTAGACGATGGGTAAGGATCTGAAGAGCGGTAGTGGAATGGGGTTTTTCGAGCGGTATCTGACCGTGTGGGTGCTCGCGTGCATGGCTGTAGGTGTGACCATAGGAGTCTACCTGGCGGGGATCCCCGAATTCCTATCTCGATTCGAGTACGCAAATGTGTCCATACCAGTTGCGATTCTCATCTGGCTCATGATCTATCCAATGATGCTCAAGGTCGATTTCCATAGCATAAAGCGTGTCGGTCAGAGTCCGAAGGGGCTTATTCTTACCTGGGTGACGAACTGGCTCATAAAACCCTTTTCCATGTATGCAATAGCCTACCTCTTCTTCATGGTACTGTATCGATCGTTTCTACCGGAAAACACCGCACGACAGTATCTAGCGGGAGCAGTCTTGCTTGGAGCCGCACCCTGTACGGCTATGGTGTTTGTCTGGAGTCACCTCACTAAAGGCAATCCAGCCTACACTCTGGTGCAGGTCGCAACGAATGATCTGATCATTCTGGTCGCTTTCGTTCCGATTGTCGGACTCCTTCTGGGTATAAGCGGGATATCCATTCCGTGGATGACTCTCTTTCTCTCGGTCGTGCTCTTCGTCGTCGTGCCATTGAGTGCCGGCTGGCTCTCGCGCGTGCTGATCTCCCGCAAGCATGGACTGGACTATTTTGAGCATACGTTCATTCCGAAGTTCGCCAATGTCACGGTACTTGGCTTGTTGCTCACGTTGATCATCATCTTTTCGTTTCAGGGGCGGACTATCGTGGAAAATCCTTTGAACATCGTGCTGATCGCCATTCCACTCATCCTGCAGACATTCCTGATCTTCTTCATAGCGTACCTCTGGGCGAAAGCATGGAGATTACCACACGATGTAGCAGCCCCTGCTGGCATGATCGGTGCATCGAACTTCTTCGAGCTGGCTGTCGCTGTCGCCATTTCTGTTTTTGGACTGAGTTCTGGAGCGACTATTGCTACTGTAGTGGGTGTACTGGTCGAAGTGCCGGTCATGCTTACCTTGGTGAAGATCGCCAATGCGACAAAACACAAGTTCACATCGTGATGTCACTCCTTGAGGGCCTTGTTCTGCCAGTAATGGATAGCGAGTTGCGTACGATCTCGAAGGTGGAGTTTTTCCAGAATCACCGATATGGCATTTCTGACGGTCCCCTCGGAGATGAAGAGTCGTGCGGAGATCTCCTTGTTCGAGAGTCCCTGAGCGACATGCATGAGGATTTCATTCTCCCTGGGAGAGAGGGCTTCGTTTTTCACAGGATCGGAGTAACTGTGCAAGGCCTGTTCACTGATTACCGGCAATCCGGCATGTACAGATCGTATCGTCATGATCTGTTTCCCTGTATCGTCGGATTTGAGGATATATCCGGAAGCGCCCGCCTGCAATGAACGATGAATCGATTGGTAGTCGTGGAATGTGGTAAGCATGATGATCCGGATACCGGGATATTCAGTATGAATGATTTCGGTTGCAGTTATTCCGTCCATGCCAGGCATCTGAATATCCATAAGGACCATATCCAATTCGTGGGTCCGGACGAACTGAACAGCATCTTCCCCTGACTCGGCATGACCGATTATCGAGATGTCAGGTTCCGCAGAGAAAATGATTCCAAGACTCTCTCTTACAAGGTGGTCATCATCGACCAACAGAATGCGAATATCCAATTGCTACTCCTTGATCGGAAGAATAATAATGAGACAGAATACGTTTCCTTGTTGTTGGATACTCAGACTCCCGTTCACAGCTTCGATCCTTTTTCTCATGTATCGTAACCCACTCCCAGGTTCCTGAACATGCTCTTTCGTTCCATCGTTTTCAATAGTAGCACGCACTATGGCTTTCGTAATCTCAATCGAAACGGTCACCTTGCTTGGATCTGCATGCTTCATGGTGTTCGTCAGAGCCTCTTGCATGGATACATACAGCAACTGTCGCAATGCTGGGGGAATGTTTCCTATAGTTCCGGAGTGAGAGAACGCTACGGAAAACGGAAAGGAGTGAACAAGATCGGAGAAACTGCGAAGATCCATCTCTGCTATCGGTTCAATATGTTGCACGGCGACGCGCAGCTGTTTCATCGCTTTTCCGAGCCGCTCTTCTGCCTGTCTTTGCAGCATGAGCGCTTTTTCCGTTTCGTGTTTTGATATGAGCGTACCGGTTGCCTTCAAGGTAAGATGTGCTGCCGTTAGCTCATGTCCGAGATTATCGTGCAGCAGCTCGGCAATTCGTTGCCGCTCGGTTAGGCGAGAAACCTGTTGAATACTGTACTGGTCGCGTAAGAGCATCTGCTCCTCAGCTTCCAACTTGTGAAGCAGTTGTCGGGATACGTCGATCTCTTGCTGCAACCTTGCCTGCTGCCTCTTCCAGAAATAAAGTAGCAGGCCAGCTACGATTGCAAAAGATGCAAGCCACCACGAAAAAGAAGATCCATGCACCCAGAGTACAACAAAAGAGGGAAGGAGAAAAACCGGCTTTCCGTGAACACAGAAGTAGAATAGATAGACGGGAAGGTAGTGTGTGTTGATAGGGTAAGAGAGCGAGACGACTCCCACGATGAGCGAGTCCAGAAGCATAAATGGGACCGGAATACGATAGCGCCACCGAAGTACTATGCTCACCACGGTGAACAGAAACAGTAGAATGGTGGGTGCTCCATGGTGTAGCGTGGTTTGCGAGAGCGCTCCCACAAGAAGGAGACCAATCAAGACCCAGTAGGTATGGTGAGGATGAACATCGGGTCTCGATTCATGCAAGGTTACAATCTCCTTTTGCTCCCCAGTAACAGAAAGATCACGGCATATGCCAGCAGAATCATGTGGGATTGTGCTATCGCTCCGACATCCCCATGGTACAGGGCTTCAATCCCATGTGGCAACCAGTATGTCGGCAGGAACATGATATACCTGATGATCGGGGTGGGCAACAGAAAGAGGGGCATCGAGACTCCACTGAACAGACACATGAGAGATGCCACTCCGGCAAAGACAGCGAAGGATATGGTGAACGATCTGAACAGCATGTTCCATGCGAGTGTGAATGCTATGCACATAATACTGAATGAGATGTAGAGCGCGAAGAGACCAATTCTGCCCCAGACTAAGTCGCCATGCAGGATGAGACTTCCCATGAGGAATATGCCGATCTGTACGATGAGTAGTGTCACATAGGCAAGGAGGTGGCTGGCAAGGTACTGAAGCGTACTCACCGGAGATGCTG
>Ga0334900_1001548_pt1 | contig 24000 bp, 32 predicted proteins | sample GraSluR3_MG_2_FD_207231 | JGI IMG/M metagenome (GOLD analysis project Ga0334900, IMG submission 207231) | Sludge microbial communities from methane-producing bioreactor in Wageningen University, Netherlands - Granular Sludge_31_08-R3 | ecosystem: Engineered > Bioreactor > Anaerobic >...
ATAAAGCTATTGATATTGAAGGAGATGGAATGGTAGTTAATGTTGAGGTTATTCCTGAAGAAGATAGTTTGTTGCTGATGTCTTATGATGTTTCTGCTCAAGAATTAATAGCGGATGAAGAGGTGAAGTTGGATATTTTTGCTGATACAGTCGATAAAAATTTAAATGACTTTAATTTTAAAATTTGTTTTCACAATAGTATGGATTTGGTAAGAGATGTTAAGGGGGATTGTGATTATACGATTGATTCTTATCAGAACAAAGATTTAAAATGTTTGGATATTGAAGGTGTTGGTCAATCCCAGGTGGGTAAATTAACTTTAATTAGTTTGTATTTTAAGCCAAATGTATCGAGGACGGAAGCACCTTTTATTATTCAGGATAATGATTGGCTTTTTAAAGGTTTTAGTCCTCAATGGGTGTCTGGTTATGGTAATGTTTTTGTGGTCAAAGTTGGAGGAGGTTTAGATTATGCCAGATGTAATGTTTGTCAAATTGGCGATAAGAGTAAAGGTGATGCTAATTGTGATGGTAGAATTGATTTACTTGATTTTGAAACTTGGAGAAATGAATATTTTGATATAGAGGATGATAATTATGATTGGCAGGCTGATTTTGATTGTAGCGGAGAATTGACACAGCCTAATTTATATGACTTTAATATTTGGAGAATAAGTTATTTTGGAATATAAATAGCAATTTATAAAATATATGTTTATAATTAAAATATGAATGACAACAAAAAAGTTACAACTTTAATTTTAATTCCTGTTTTGTTAGGTATTTTGGCTTTGACTTTGACCTTGGTTAGGCAGAGGCAAGAGACGAGAAGGGGAGCGGCTGATGAAATTGATTTGACTATGATATTAAATCCTCAATCGGTTGAAGTGGAAAAAGATAAAACTTTTGATGTTGATTTTGCTGTAAATACTAGTAAATATTTGACTTCTAGTTCTTTTATCTTTTGTTATACACCCAATATTTCGGTTACTAGTGAAGATGATATGGTTGGTTGGACTCATCAGGCTGGAGTGTCTTCAAAATACACTCTTAGCTATAAGGCTGATCTAACTGAAAATGATGGAGATAATAAGTGTTCGCAGGTGGTTTTGTTGTATATGTCAGCTTATGATAAAGAAAAAATGATACCTATTGATACTTTAACTAATATATTAAAAATTAAGTTTAGGGCTAATGAAGCAGGGGAAGGTTCGGTATATTTGTTGACCGATAGCGGGGATTTTGCTTTTACCGATCAAACAAAAGAACTTGTTAATTTTGGTAAAGATGTCGATGAGGTTTTAGTGGATGTTGTTGATCCTAATGCAACAACACCTATCGAAACACCTGTTGAAACACCTATCGAAACACCTGTTGAAACACCTGCACCTGGAATTCCGGATGATGAAGCCAGGGTGTCGGTTAATTTTACTTTTGTAGGGATTAATACAGGTTCGGCTCCAAGATGTATGGCTAGTCCTGAGATGGATGTTTTGGTCGTTTCGGGCGATGCTAAAGTAGAAAAGCAAGTAACAGCTCATTTGGTTAAAGATACTGATTATTATAATGTAGCTTTTGATTTGGGTTCGGATTTTGTAGGTAAAGATAATGTCTCAATATTTTTAAAAGGACCACAACATTTGAGGATGAAATATGGCGTAGATGGACAAGATAGTGTTTACAATGAGTTGCACGGTACATTGTCAATTGAAGGAGGTAAGGAAAATAGTTTTGATTTTACAAAATTTCCTTTGCTAGGTGGTGATATCGCCGAAAGTAAAAAGGATGGTTCGATTAATGGTTTAGACTTTTCTTTTATGAAGAAGAGGGCCAATGAAGTTTTAAGTCACAAAAATAAGGAATCTACCGAAATGATTTGGGGAGATTTGAACGGAGATTGTGTTGTTAATGCAGCTGATGTAGCCTTGTTCTTAAAATCTCTAGTTGAAAAGCAGGATCAAACTTATTAATATTAAATTATTAAAGATAATAAAGGGAGAATTAAAAAAAATGAAAGAAAAAAATAAAAAGTTTTTTGATGTTTTGATACCGTTAGTTGCTTTTGTAATAATAGTTCAAAGTATCGTAATTGTAACTAGTTTCAAAAAAGCCTCTGATGCTGATCAGGATTTAGTAGAGAAGCCAACTTTGACAGAAGAAGTTGTTTCACAAGATCCTGTTTATAATTTAGTTTTTAGTGCCTCAAGTACTGAGATGGAAAAAGGGAAATCATATCCAGTTATCTTGAAAGCCTTGAGTGCTACCGATAATGCTATTGATGCAGTGAGTTTGTATATTAAGTATGATAAAGAGGCTTTTGCCGTATCTGGCTTGGAATTTAGTGATAAATTGCCTAAACCTGGTTATAGTAAGATTAGTGATAAGGTAGGGATGATAATTGTCCATTATTTTATTACTGATAGTAATGGTCTTAGTGTCAAAAAAGATGAAAGTTTTGACCTTTTGGGTTTTGAAATAGTACCCAAAAAGTCAGGAGATTTTAAATTTGAAATAAGTACTGGAAATGATGGTTTAGATTCTGTTACTATGATAGTAGATAATGCGACTACCAAATTACTGCCCATAAGTAGTAATGCATTAAATGTTGAGGTCAAATAATCAAAAAATAATGACAAACACAAATAAAATTTTAACTTTGATAGGCTGTTTTGTATTCCTTTTCTTGTTGTCACCAATGAAGGTTTTGGCTGGTCCTCATTATACTTTGGATGCAGCGACTGGTGAATACACCAATGGCTCTTCTTTTAGTGTAATTGTGGGAGTAACTGGAATAGGTGAATCGGGGATGGTGACGGGAGATGTTGATTTGAATTTTGATAAAACTAAATTGGAGATTACTTCGGTAGAGAAGTTGTCTAACACCGTTTTCCCTTATAGTAGCACCGTTAATTTTCAAACAGATAATGTTAACGGGACAATGATAGTATCTCTTTTTTCTGATGATACTTCTATCTTGCTTGGTGGAGGTAAACCAAATATTTCTGGTCCTTTGTTTAAAATAAATTTTAAAGCTAAGGCTGAAGGAACGGCGGCAGTAACTTTTGATTGTACCACTGGTAAGACAGACGATACTAACATTTTTTTGGCTCCATCAGCAACTGAAGGGATTGTTTGTAGCGAAAATACAGCAGGAAGTTATACTATTAAAGCGGCATCTTCTTCGACAACGACAACTTCGACAACAACTCCTACTCCAACTACAGCGGTGACTGCAACTGAATTGCCACAAACTGGAAGTGTTGGAACAACAATATTATTAACTCTTTTGGGTACTTTGGGTGTTATTGGTGCTTTCTTGTTGAAGATTTAATATGAACAAGAAAAAAATAAGTTTTAAAACGATTTTAATTTTTGTGATAGTTATCTTGACGGGTGTTTTGGCGGTAATGGGTTTAAATGTTACTAGGACTTATTTATCAGGTGCTGATACTGGAAGTAAGCCTACAAATGTTTTGGCAATTCCCAGCAAAGATGGTCGAAGTGTGACCATTACTTGGACAACAGAAAAACCAAGCATTAGTATGGTGTCTTGGGGAACAACTCCGGCTAACACTATGATTAAGGCGGGTCAAACTGATTTGGTGACTTCTCACAATGTTAAAATTGATACCTTAAGACCATCAACGACATATTATTTTAAAATTGTGATTGGGAGTGAGGAATATATGGAAAATGGAGTGCCTTATAGCTTTAAGACTCCTAGTGGAACAGCTGATCAAAGCACACCTTTGGTAGAGGAAGAGCAAGAGGCGGTGCCAACAGTAGTGGTGCCAACCGCAGGAACGACTCCAGTATCGGTGCCAACAACAGCGGAAGTTGACGGAAGTAAATGCGATAGGGTGACTGATTATAATAGCGATGGGGTGGTTAATAGTTTGGATTACTACTATTGTATTCAGTCATTGACTGATCCTAATGCGACGCCAACTGCGACACCAACTGTGGCTAGTGGTAGTGCTTGTGATTCTAGTAAAGATAATAATGGTGATGGAGTGATAAATAGCCTAGATGCTTTGTGGTGTTTACAAAACACTAATTGATGAGGTAAAATATAGCGTAATATTTTAGTTTAAATAATTTAACACCAAGGAGGTGTATTTTTAATGCCTATAATTGTAAAAAGAAAAAAAGGTGAAAGTAAGGATGATGTTATTGGTAAATTTAGAAGACTTTGCATGGAAGAAGACATTACTGAAGAAGTCAAAAAGAGAGTGGCTTATACTAAGCCTTCTGCTTTGAGATATGCTAAAAAAAAGATTATTTTTTGGCGAGAAAAATGTAGAAGAAGAGCCAAAAACTCAAGAAGATAAAATGATTAAAGATAAATTAAAACAAAATAGTGTTGAGGCTTTAAAAAAACATGATTCTGTTTTGGTGGGTATATTGCGTTATCTTATTTCTCTAATTGACAAAAAAGAATTGCAATTACCCCCAGGGGAAATGAAGGAATCAGATGAAATTGCTGTTTTGCAAAAAGAATTGAAAAACAAAGAAGAATCAAAGGCTGTTTTTCAAAAGGCTGATAGAAATGATTTGGTGAGTTCTTTGGATTATGAAATTGAGGTTTTAAAATCATATTTACCAAAACAGATGAATGAGACAGAAATTAGTAAAATGGTGAATGAAGCGATACAAGTTAATGGAAATAATTTCCCTTTAGTTATGAAGGAAGTAATGGGTAAAGTTGCTGGTAGAGCTAGTGGTGATGTGGTTTCAAAAATAGTTAAGCAAAAATTAAGTGTCTAAAAAAAATTTAATTTTCATTAAATCAGGTAATCGATTTTGTTTGGATAAAGAGTTGATTTTGGCGTGTGCCCAAAAGACTTTAAAAAAATATGGTTACTCTCAAGGAGTTGAGTTGAGTATTATTTTTGTAGGGGTCAAAAGAGCCAAAGCTTTAAACCAAAAATATAGACAAATGGATTATATTCCCCAAGTTTTAGGTTTTCCTATGTCAAAAAAAGAAGATGTTGATGGTTATATTAGGCTTGGGGATATTGTTATTTGTACCAGAAAGTTATTAAGAGAAGTTATATATCAAAAGAGTGATTTAAAAACAGTTTTACAGAGTTGGTTGGATCATGGTTTGGAAAATTTGTTGAAGGGTTGATTGATACAGAGGTTTATATTGATAAAGAGGTGGGGAAGTGGTTAAATTAGTTGATGTCTGTTTATCACTTAAAATATCGTCCACACAAAATATCAGAGTTGGATTTGGCGGATGTTGCTGATAAAATTTCCAAAATATTACTTTCTGAAAGTTTACCCCATTCTTTTTTATTTTCCGGACCCAAAGGTTCTGGTAAAACTTCAGCCGCTAGAATCTTGGCAAAAAATGTAAATTGTTTAGAGAGGGTTGATGGTGAAGCTTGTGGAAAATGTAAAAATTGTTTGAGCATAGAAGATAAAAAAGCGATAGATATTATCGAAATAGATGCCGCTTCTAATCGCGGAATTGATGATGTGAGATCTATAAAGGAAAGTGCTTATTTGTCGCCTGTTGATTTAAGATATAAGGTATTTATTATTGATGAAGTGCATATGTTAACCAAAGAGGCTTTTAATGCACTTTTAAAAATTATAGAAGAGCCACCAGCCCATGTTTTGTTTATTTTGTGTACAACTGATGAAAACAAGATTCCTGATACTGTTTTGTCAAGATTGGTAAAAGTGGCTTTTAGAAAGGGTAAAAAGGATGAATTAAAAAAATCTATTAAGAGAATTGTTGATGGAGAAGGTTTTAAGATGAATGATGATTTTTTGGATATTTTGGTAGAAAATAGTGATGGAAGTTTTAGAAATGTGCACAAAATTTTTAATGAAATTGTAATGCAATATGGGGGCGAGTTTAAGACTGATTTGTTATTGACTTTTTTTGCCAACAAAGGTGGTGCCTATGCGGGGGAGGAAATAGAAAAAGATTTGGTAAGGAGAGATAAAAGTAAAATTGTTCAAAAATTAGAAGATATGGCCCAAGAGGGGGTTGATTTTGAGTCTTTGAGACAAAATTGGATAGCTTTTTTTCAAAAAAGATTGTTGTCTAATTTGGATATAGGTGAAAAATTAGGGGGTGATTTGGATAATCAGGCTTTGAGTAAGTGGTTAAATTTGTTGATTAATTGTGGCAAATTACAAAAAGAAGTTGATATTGATCAATTGCCCTTACAGTTGGCAGTGATTGATTTTGTAGGAGAAGGCGAAATCAAAAAGGAAGATAAAAAAGTAGAAACAGAAAAGCCGAAAATAGATTTGGCAAAAAAAATAATTAAGAAAGTAGCTAAAAAAGATGAGGTGGTTGAAGTTACGAGTCAGGTTTGTGGTTGTGATTTGACCCAGATAGAAGAGTCTTGGGGTAAATTGTTATCATGCGTTAAACCTCACAATCATAGTGTAGAGGCGTTTTTGAGAGCAACTAGACCTAAAATTTTTGATGGCAAGAGATTGGTAGTTGAAGTTTTTTATCCTTTTCATAAAGATAAATTAGAAGAATTAAAAAATAAACAGATAGTAGAGAGGGGGATTAAAGATGTTTTTGGAATAAGTGCTATTTTTGAATGTGTTTTGTCAAAGAGTAAAAAGAAACCTTTGGTGGTAAGCAATGAAACACCAATTACAGAGGTTAGTTCTAAATTGGGGGAAGAAAAAAAGGGTGATGATGATTTGTATAGTGTGGTAAAAGATATTTTTAGCTAAAATTTGTTACAATAATATTATCTATTATTTTTTTAAAAAAAGGATTTAAATATGTTTGATAAAGCAAAAATGTTAGCTAAAGCTTTTAAGTTAAAAAAAATGATTGGTTCGGAGGTGGTGGAAATGGAAGAAAATGGAATTAAGGTGGCGGTTTCTGGGGATCAGAAAATAAAATTTTTATCTATCAATGGGGTAGAAAATAAAATGTTGGTGGAAGTAATTAATAAGGCGATGAAAAAATCACAAGAAGTAGCGGCTAAAAAAATGAAAGATATGGGTGGACTTGATGGTTTGTTTTAAAAAATATGACCGATTTTCCAAAATCTATTAAGAGTTTAGTTGAGTATTTTGAAAGATTGCCTGGTATCGGACCCAAAACGGCAGTGAGATTGGTTTTTTATTTGCTAACGACACCAAAAAATTTTGTTGATGACTTTGCTCTAAATTTACAAAAATTAAAAACAATGGTGAAGACTTGTGAAATTTGTTTTGGAGTGAGTGAGAGTGAAATTTGTGATATTTGTAAGAATGAAAAACGAGATAAGAGTAAAATATGTGTAGTGGAGAGATCAATTGATCTGATGGCTATTGAAAAAGTAGGTGGTTTTGATGGTGTTTATCATGTTTTGGGTGGAGTGATTAATCCTTTGGAGCATATTAGCCCTGATGATTTAAAATTAAATGAGTTATTTGACAGATTGGAGGGGGTGAAGGAATTAATTATAGCGACTAATCCAACTATGGAAGGGGAAGCAACTGCTTTATATATCAGTAAAAAAGTTAGGGAAATTAAACCTAGTTTATTAATTAGTAGAATTGGTCGTGGACTACCTATTGGAGCTGATATCGAATTTGCTGATCAAGCGACTTTGAGTCGAGCTTTTGAAGGGAGGCAAAAAATATGATCAGCAAAAATCATAAGCACAAAAAAGCGGTTGAACCATTAGAAGTATTAGAAAAGGTTGGCAATAAAGTAGTTAGCTCGACCTTGGGAAGTGTTAGTTTTAAAGATTTTTTTACTGATTTGAAGAAAAAAGATGCTAATAAAGAAGCGGAAGAGACAGAAAAGAAGAAAAAAGAGATGGAAGAAAAAAACAAAAATAAAGCTCCTAGGAGTTGAGGGAAAAAAGGAAACAACAAGAGGAAGAAGAACAAAAAAAATATGAAGAGGCAGAAAAACAAAAAAAGGAAAGATTGGAGGCTGAGCAGGAGGCAATGTTGCAAGATGAGATGGCAAGTAGTAATCCATCTAAACAAAAAAAGAAGAGGGGGGGAGCATTTTTGCCGGCTAGTAAAAAATCACAAACTAAAGAATATACTAATAATCCTGATTGATAGTTAGTAAATGATAAAATAAGATAATGAAAATTTTTAATACAGCGACTAGAAAAAAAGAGGAATTAAAGACAATTAAGCCAGATGAGGTGAAGATATATGCTTGTGGTCCGACAGTTTATTCGAGTCAGCATATTGGTAATATGTATGCTTATATTTCTTGGGATATTTTGACAAGATCCTTAAAATATTTGGGTTATCAGGTGAAATATGTGATGAATGTGACTGATGTGGGACACTTAACAAGTGATAGTGATGAGGGTGAAGATAAGATGGAAAAAGGGGCAAAGAAAGAAGGTTTATCTGTTTGGGAAATTGCCAAAAAATATGAAAGACAGTTTTTTGAAGATGAAGAAAAATTAAACATTATTAGACCTGATGTTGTTTGTAAAGCGACTGATTATATCCAAGAACAAATTAAATTGGTTAAACAAATAGAGGATAATGGTTTTGCTTACAAGATTAGTGACGGTATTTATTTTGATACTAGCAAATTTAAAGATTATGGTAATTTTGCTAAATTAAAATTAACAGAATTAAAAGAAGGTGTTAGAGTAGAAAAAAATAAAGAAAAAAGAAATCCAACCGATTTTGCTTTGTGGAAATTTAGTCCTTCGGCGAGCTTGGGACAATTTAGACAAATGGAGTGGGATAGTCCTTGGGGAAAAGGTTTTCCAGGTTGGCATGTCGAGTGTACGGCGATGTCAGTGAAAGAATTAGGTTTGCCTTTTGACATTCATACAGGGGGAATTGATCATATACCGATTCATCATACAAATGAAATTGCTCAAGCCTATGGTGCTTTTGGTAAAAAAACAGCTAATTATTGGATGCATAATAGTTTTTTAACTTTTAAGGGCAACAAAGTAAGTAAATCTTTGGGTGGTTTATATACTATTTCTGAGTTAGAAAAATTGGGTTTTGATCCTTTAGCTTATCGTTATATGGTAATTTCTTCACATTATCGTCGTGGTCTGGATTTTTCTTTAGAAAATTTAAAGTCAGCTCAGATATCTCTTAATAAATTAAGAGATATTGTGTCTAACAAAGTTAAGGGTAAGATTGATAATAAAATAATTGAAGAATTTAAAGCTTTATTGGCCAATGATTTGGCAATGCCTGAAGTAATGGCCCTAGTTTGGAAAGTGGTGAAAGTGTCTCCGGCAACAGTTTTGGAGATGGATAAAGTTTTGGGTTTGGATTTAAATAAGGGAGTGGTAAAAGAAAATATTCCTGATGAGATTTTGGATTTGGTGGCAAAAAGACAGAAGGCAAGGGATAAAAAAAATTGGGAAGAAGCGGATCTAATCAGGGAGGAAATTGAAAAAAGAGGATATCTAGTTGAAGATTTACAAAATGATTGTAAAATAAGGAAAGTTATGTTAATCTAAATAGTTTTATGGAAGACAAAAAAATAAATTATCAATTAGTCTTGGTGTTGAAGCCAAAACTAGAAGAAAAAGAAAGAAATTCGGTTTTTAAAGAGATCGAGTCAAAATTAAATGCTTTAAAGGCAGAAGTAGCCAGTCGTGATCATTTGGGTCAAAAAGAAATGGTTTACAAAATACAAGGTTTTAGTCGTGGTGACTATTGGGTATGGGAATTGGAAGCTATGAAGCCTTTGGTAATTAAAAGTTTTAATGTGTTTTTAAATAGAGAAACGAAAGTTATTCGTTATTTAATATTAAAAAAGTAAAAAAAGGAGAAAAATATGCCAAGTAGATGTCTCAATCGAGTTACTTTAATAGGTAATTTAACTCGTGATCCTGAGCTTAGATATACCCCTGCGGGTATGGCTGTTGTTAGTTTTGGTTTAGCCACCAATCGTTCTTGGATGACTAAGCAAGGAGAAAGAAAAGAAGATGCCCAATTTCATAGAATTGTGGCATGGAATAAATTAGCTGAATTGTGCTCTCAATTGTTAGCTAAAGGTAGGAGAGTATATGTTGATGGTCGTATTCAATATAGAGAATATGTCGATCAAGAAAACAACAAAAAGCAAATTTCAGAAATAGTTATTGATGATATGATTATTTTGGATAACAAGGGAAGTGGTCATGGTGACGATTCATCTTTTTCTCATGAAGATGATTTGAGTAGTGGTCCAGTTGATGTTTCTTCAGATGAAATTGAGGATATTGTTATCCCTGATGATGTAGTTGGAGATAATACTACTAGTGATGTTAAAGAAGAATCTTCAACACCCGAGGAAACTCCTAAAGTTGAAGAAACTCCAAAGCCTGAGGAAACTCCTCAAATTGAGGAAACTCCAAAAGCTGAAGAAAATAAAGATGAAGACAATAAGGCAACTGAAGATTTGCCATTTTAATAATTTGTAAAATATGAATATAAGAAAAAACAGAAAAGATGCCTTGTTGGCTGCAAAGAGAAAAGGAAAAGAAAAAGGTTGTATTTTTTGTAAGACTGACAAAACACCATCTTGGCAGGATTATGAAAAATTAGGTGTTTATTTGAGTTCTAGGGGAAGAATTATTGCTTCGGTTTATACTGGTGTTTGTAAAAAACATCAGAGAAAATTGGTGGCAGCGATTAAGCAGGCAAGACATTTGGCTTTGTTGCCTTTTACGACTCAGTTTTAATCTTTTTACCCCTCCTATTTTGTTTGTTTGAGAAATAGGAGGGGTTTTGTGTATAATTTAGATAAGGATATGAAAAAGAAAATCAAGACTAAATGGATTATAAAAAGACTAGGTGGGGAAGTAGTTGTCGAAAAAGGACAAAAAGTTAAATGTGGTGATTTAATTTTGAGAGATAATACTGAAGTGATTAAATGTTTTACTATACCGAGTTGTTTAAAAAATTTTAAAAAAGAAAAAATTAAAGAGCTGATTAGTCCTTTGATAAATAAGCATTTAGCGAAAGGGGAAATTATGTTTAAAGTTGGTAGTTTGTTTAGCCATAGAGTTGTGGCTCCTATTGCAGGTGTTTGTGTGGGGGTAGATGAATTTTCTAATTTTATGTTTCAGGTTGCTAATGAGGCAATAAGGGATGTTTTTAGTCCAGTAGACGGGGTGATCGATGAGATAGATAAAGATCAAATCACAATTGTTTTTGAAGCATTAGAGTTTGGGGGAATTGGTCTGGTTGAAGGAAAAGTTTGGGGTAATGGTGATTTGGAGGAAATTGATTCGATAACTGATTTATCGGCTTCTTTGGATGGAGATATTTTGTTGACTAATAATTTTGAAAGATGTTTTTTAACTAAGGCGGAAGTAGTTGGGGTGAGAGCCTTTGTAGTTTTGGATAAAGAAAGTAATTTTGAAGTAGAAACTACTTTACCAGTTTTATCTTTATCCTCTAAAGAATGGGAAGAATTAAAAAAATATAAGGATGGGATTAAAAGAAGATTTTTATTAAATTCTAAAATTGGTCGATTATTGATGGTATCATAAAGTCTATGAATTCTTTGAGAAACAAAATCTTGTATTTGGCTCTTTTAATTACTGTGGCTTGGGCAGCTTTCAATTATGGTCAAGATTATAATCGAAAAAAATATGAAGGTTTTGATTTTTCTCTTTTGTCAAAAGTTAAAAAGGAGTTAGAAGTGAAATATTTAGACGCTGGTGAAATGGACACAAAAACAATGGAATATGGGATGATCAAGGGATTGGTTGATTCTTTGGGTGACCCTTATACTGTTTTTTTGCCTCCAGAAGACAACGAAACTTACAATGAAGATTTGTCGGGTGAATTTGGGGGAGTAGGTATATCGCTTGGTTTTAAGGATAATAATTTGGCGGTAATGTCACCTTTACCAAAAACGCCAGCAGAAAAGGCGGGTCTTAAGGCGGGGGATTATATCTTAAAAATTGTAGATGAAAAAAATCAGGTGGATAGAGAAACAACAGATATTTCTTTGCAAGAAGCGGTTAAATTAATTAGAGGAGAGGTGGGAACAGAGGTAATTTTAAATATTTATCGAGAAGGGGAGGATAAGCCTTTTGATGTGGCTTTGATTAGAAATAATATTGTGGTGCCTAGCATAGAATTAGAGTGGATTGAAAAGGAGGGTAAAAAATTTGCCGTGGTTGGTTTGTATAAATTTACCGAAAGAGTTGATAGCGAGTGGAGTGAAATTGTTTGGAAAATAAGGGAAGAAATTGGTAATGAAAATTATGGGGGTATTGTGTTGGATATGAGAAATAATCCTGGTGGTTATTTGAGATCGAGTGTTTTGATTGGCAGTGATTTGATAAAAGAGGGAGTAGTTGTTAGACAAAAGTCAAATGCTAAAGAGGAAATAGTTTATGAAGTGGAAAAAGGAAGAGGGGCTTTGTTGGATGAGAATTTAGTCGTTTTGGTTAATAGTGGTTCAGCAAGTGCGGCGGAAATTTTGGCGGGAGCATTGCAAGAATATGGTCGAGCTAAATTGATAGGAGAAAAAACTTTCGGTAAAGGAACAGTGCAACAACCACAAGATTTTCAAGATGGTTCAGGAATTCACATTACTATTGCTAAATGGCTTTTGCCAAGTGGTAAAAATATTCATGGTGATGGAGTTGTTCCGGACATAGAAGAAAAAGATCCAGAAAAACAACTTGACAAAGCAATTGAGCTATTGTTGAATAAATAAGATTATGGAAGTGAAAAAATTAAAAACTTTTTTTGTTGGTTTGTTGGTGGGCCTATTGATTATGGGTTCGATGGCTGGTGGGGCATTTTTTTATGGTGTTTGGTTGAATAGGCAGGGTGGTGAAGAAGGAGTATTGGTTCCTAGAACACGAGAAATTGTAACAGAGGAATCGGTTATAACTCGAGTAGTAGAAAAAGTTACTCCAGGGGTGGTGACTATTTCTATGAGCAAAATACAGGTGGTTAATGATCCTTTTGCCGGTTTTGATTTCTTTTTTGATTTTTTTGGTCAGGATCAAAATACTCAAAAAGAAGAAAAAATTGAGCAAGATATCGGAACTGGTTTTATTATTAGTGAAGATGGTTTGATAGTAACCAATAAGCATGTGGTGGCTGATGTCGAAGCAAAGTATAAGGTGGTAATTGGCACAGATGAGGTGGCTGAGGTGAAAAATATTTATAGGGACCCTTTGACTGATTTGGCTATTTTAAAGGTAGATAAAGTTGGTTTGAGTCCAATTACTATGGGCGATTCAGATAATTTAAAGGTAGGTCAATTGGTGATTGCTATTGGGACGGCTTTGGGCGAATTTAGATCAACAGTAACGACAGGAGTTATTTCTGGTCTGGGAAGGGGAATTGTAGCTGGTTCAGTTTTTAGTGGTTCGGAAAAGTTGGAAAATGTAATTCAAACTGATGCGGCTATTAATCCAGGTAACTCTGGTGGTCCTCTACTTAATTCGTCAGGTGAAGTAATAGGGGTAAATGTGGCGGTATCTCAATCAGGGCAAAATATTGGTTTTGCTTTGCCGATTAATTTTGTTAAAGAATCAATTGAAAATTTCAAGACAACAGGGGAGTTTGATAGACCTTATATTGGAGTAGTTTATCAAATGATTTCTCAACAAGCAGCTTTACTTAATGAGGTACCTCAAGGGGCTTATATTCAAGAGGTTGTTAGTGATAGTCCAGCTCAAAAGGCAGGTATAAAAGCGGGCGATATAGTGACCGAAATTGCAGGAGTAAAATTAAATGATGAAAAAGATAATTCCTTTATTAAGGTTATAAATAAGCACAAAATAGGGGATGAAATTGTGGTCAAGATTTATAGAGATAAGAAAGAACAGATTTTGAAAGTAAAATTAGAAAAAAGAGAGCTCAAGTAATAAATCTTCTAAATCGCCTTGCATGATTTTGTCTAAACTATTGAATGATTTGTTGATACGATGATCTTTAACTTGATTTCTAGGGTAGTTGTAGGTGCGAATTTTGTCAGCGCGATCTGATTGGCTAATGCCTGATCGAGCTTGGTTGATGCGTGAATTTTTTTTATCTTCTTCAATTTGCCAAAGTTTGGCTTTTAGAACATTGAGGGCTATTTCTCTATTTTGGGCTTGTGAGCGTTCTTGTCTGGCGGAAACAACAATACCGGTGGGCTTGTGTGTGATTCTAACCGCGGTGGAAACTTTATTAACATTTTGACCGCCATTGCCACCGGCTCGACAAGCTTGAAAATCTAAATCTTCTGCTTTGACAATAATATCTTTGGCATTAATTTGAGGTAAGACCACGATGGAGGCAGTGGATGTTTGAAGACGACCTCTTTTTTCGGTGATAGGAATACGCTGAACACGATGAGTTCCAGTTTCTAATTTGAGTTGGTTAAAAACATCAAAACCAGAAATTTGAATGACATTATCGTCGATTTGTTTGACTTTCCAGCCAACTTTATTGCTGTAGCGGACATACATATTTTGTAGATCATTAGCCCATATTTGAGCTTCTTGACCTCCAGGTCCAGGATAAAATTCGAGAATAGCAAAATTTGGGTTGATACTGGGCATTATTTATTTTTTTTAGCCTTTTTGGTTTTCTTTTTGTAGCTTTGGCTTTTTTGGAGACGTTCGTTGAATTTGTCTATTCTTCCTTTAATATCAACAAATTTTTGTTGACCAGTAAAGAAAGGATGACATTTGTTACAGACTTCAACTTCTATTTTTGGAAGAGTAGAGCCAGTAGTAAATTTGTTGCCACAGACACAACTGACTTGACAGTCATCATAATATTTTGGATGAATTCCTTGTTTCATAGGGATTATTATAACAGATATATAGACCAATTATCAATTACGAATTGAAAATTACGAATTATATTGATTTATAACTTAATTATTGACAAGACAATATTATTGTTGTTATAATATTATTATGCAACAAATAGTAAATATTACAAAACAATGGCAAGTGTATGTACCAGAGATAATTAGAAAACAATTGAAAATGAATAAGCCAACACGGGCGGTGGTTTCTTGCAAAGAAGGATCTATTTATATTAAACCCTTAAAAAGTAAAATATTATCTTTAGCTGGAAAATTTAAGGGAAGAAAGCCGGTTATTGATGTTACTATCAATAAAGAGAGGGATTATATAGATTATAGTGATTTATGAAAAAGGTTTTAATTGATTCAAATGTGTGGCTTCGATATTTTTTGAAAGATAATGAAGAGCAATTTTTATTGGCAAAAAAATTAATTGATAATGTTGAAAACAATAAAATATATCCATATATTTCATCAATGATATTTATGGAAATAGTGTATGTTTTGGGAAAATTATACCTTTTTAAAAAAGATGATATAAAAGAAGTCGTTGAAAGTATTTTATTGATGCGAAATATTGTAGTTATTAAGGATACTGATTTTATTAAGGCTTGGAGATGGTGTAATGAAAGTGGGGTTAAATTAGCAGATTGTTTGATTGCGACTTCGATGAAAGAAAAAGTTAAATTGGCTACTTTTGATAATGAATTTAATAATTTGAAAGAAGTTCAATTATTTGATTGGAATTAAGTGTTTTTTGCTCTTTGGTTTTGAGATTTTTGAGGGTGACCGTATTGTTTTTAGCTTCGTTTTCGCCAATAATGGCAATATAGGTGATACCTAAATTGTCGGCATAAGTGATTTGTTTACCTAATTTATCTAGAGCAAAATAATAAGTAGAAGGGATATTGTTATCTCTTAATAAATTTAATAATTCTAATTCTTTATTTGTTTGATTAAAATTACTAACCATTATTTTTGTTTTTGTATTTGATATTTCTGGTATTAAATTTAAGTCTAAAATACAATCAATAATTCTTTCAAAACCGATACTGCTACCAACAGCGGGTGTGTCTGGTCCACCAAGAGTTTTGATTAAATTATCGTAACGGCCACCGCCGGTAATGGAACCAATTTTTGGTTCTTCGACATAAGTTTCAAAAATAATGCCGGTGTAATAGTCTAGTCCTCGGATCATACTTGGATCAAAAACATAAGCTTCTTTTGGAATATTAAAACTGTCTAAACAAGAAAAAACTTGTTTTAAATAATCATCTGGTTGTACTGTTTTGATATATTTAAGAGTGCTATCTATTTCATCTGATTTGATGCCTTTCTCTTTGAGCTCATTTATTACTCCATTTTCTCCTATTTTCTCTATCTTGTCGATAGATTGTAATATGGTATTTGGGATGTTTTTTAGTAATTCTCGGTTGTTAATTTTGATTTTGTATTTTTTGAAATTTAGTCTTTTTAGGACATTATAAATGACGGCAATTATTTCGGCATCGACTAGGGGAGATTTAATACCAAATGTATCAAAATCACATTGGACAAATTCTCGGTAGCGACCTTTTTGAGTATTATCAGCGCGCCAAACTGGTTGAATTTGATAGCGTTTAAAAGGTAGGGGAAGATTGTAAGATGATAAGACTCGGCAAGTAGGGATGGTGAGATCATATCTCATACCAACTTGACGATCACCTTTGTCTTGAAAAAAATAGGTTAATTTGTCAGCTTCTTCTCCATATTTGCCTTTTAGAACTGAGGCGTATTCGAGGGTAGGAGTTTCTAGGGGTTGGAAACCAAAAAGCTCGAAAGTTTCAATACATATATTTTTGACATAATTACGAATTGCCATTTGAGATGGCAAAAAATCGCGAAATCCTTTTAGGGTAGTATTAACTGTTGTTGACATTGTTAATTTTAACATTTATGGGTTAAAATAGGAAAAATGAATATAAAAGTTATCAAAACCGAGAGGATTAATGACAAAAATACTGGTTTGAAGGATTTTTTGGATAAATATATACCAAAATTGGCAGAAAAATCCATCGTTGTAGTGACTTCAAAGGTAGTATCTATTTTGGAGGGAAATTATTTGGCTAAAGATATTATTGATAAGGAAGATTTGATTTTTAGAGAAAGTGATTATTATGCTCGTACTAATAATAGTAAATATGGTTTTAGGTTGACGATAAGCAATAATATGTTGATACCTTCAGCGGGAATTGATGAATCTAATTCTTTTAATCATTATGTTTTGTTGCCAAAAGATTCGTATAAATCGGCAAAAATAATTTGGAAGTATCTTAAAAATAAATTTAAATTAAAATATTTAGGAGTAATAATTACTGATAGTAAGACTACGCCTCTGCGATGGGGGACGACGGGAATTAGTACGGGTTATTGTGGTTTTTATGGCTTGAATGATTATATCGGCCAAAAGGATATTTTTAGTCGGGAAATGAAAGTAACCAAATCAAATATTGTTGATGGTTTGGCGGCTGGGGCGGTAGCGGAAATGGGTGAGGGGAGTGAACAAACTCCTTTGGCAATTATTACTGGGTCTAAACAAATGAGATTTAAGGAGACGGCGACTAGTAAGAAGGAAATTGAAGATTTTAAAATTGCTTTGGAGGATGATTTGTATTATCCGATTTTGAGTAGGGTTGATTGGGTGAGTAACCGGACTTGAACCGGCAACCTTCTGCTCCACAGGCAGACGCTCTAACCAATTGAGCTATACCCACCATATAAAATTCGCAAAGCGAATTTAATTTCTAATTTCTAATTTTAAATTTCTAATTTTAAATTAAAAACTATGTAATTTTAGCCAAAAGAGGGGAAAATAGCAATAGTAAGTGTTAGTTTAAGACGATGATGTAATTAGCGATGTAGTTTTTGTTGTTTTCGGGAGTAGGAGAGATGGAAACAATTAATTTGCTACCGGCTTTAATCTCTTTGCTAGTTATTTTTTGTTTTTCTTTGTTTACTATTTTTGTTTTTTTGTTGTCAATAGTAATTTGATATTGGATTTCTTTGTTTTTGTGAGGGATTAAAACAAAAACAGGGGAACTTTGGGAGACATCAACTACATTACCAATAGTGACTATTTTGTCTATTTGGGTATCTTTTTTTTCTATAAAGACTATTCTTTTGGCGAGAAGAACTTGACTATTGTCTTTATAACCCATGGCGATGATATTTTGTCCAGTGGTTAAGTCTTCATTTTTGATAGTGGTCTTGCGATTATTAACAATAATTGTCTCGTCATCAATTTTGATTGATCTAGACATATTTTTTCTTTCGATAGTGATGATATCTTCTTCTATTTTGGTGATAGTGCCAATAATAGAGATTTTTTTGTTAATGGTTTTATTTTCCATTTGTTGTAATTTTTCACTAACTTTTTGTTGAACTGTCTCTCTAATTTTTTGAATGTCTTCATCTTTTGTCTCTGGAGTAGGGGTTTGAGCTAAAATCTGGGTAGTGTTAAAAAGGAGAGCGGTGGTAATAATAAAAAGAATATATTTTTTCATATTTTAGCGGTTGAATAGGTAACTAAAATTTCTTTTTCAATTTGGGTATCATCTGAAGAAATGGCGGTGAAGTGGAGAATATTGATTCCTGGTTCAAGAGAAATTTCTATATCAAACTCACCTGATTCTTTTGATACAGTGTGAAAGGTATCGTTGAGAGTATTAATTACAATAACATTGTTAGGGTTGGTTTTTCCAGAAATTGATAAATTTTCTTTTTCAACAATTGATTCGTTTTCTGGAGTAAAAATATCAAGAAAAATAGTTGAAATATTTTCTTGTACATCAGAATTATTTTCTTCCTGTTTGTTGGTATTTTGTTCTTCTGTTTTTTCTTCTTCTGTAGTGGTATTTTCAACTGGAGGAGGGGAAGGATTGTTTTTATTTTTTGAATAAAAGTAAGCGGTAGTAAGGCTAAGTCCCAAAAAACTACCAATGATGATGGCAATAAAAATTTGTTTAAACATACTTTATTGATTCTATCATAACTTTATTGAAATAAATGTTAAAATTAACTATATGGAAATTAGATATCTAGGAAAAAAGGCAATTGCCCTTAAAGGAAAAAAAGAAACAATTTTAGTTAATGAGGATTTTACAAAAGCTAAAATAAATTCTCGAGTATCTGTATATACTGACCACAATAGTGTTTCTCCTATTTTTGTGGATCAAGGGATTGTAATCGCAGGAGCAGGGGAATACGAGGTGGGTGGTGTTGATATTAATGGTTGGGTTGATGGAAGTGGAGGGACTCTTTATACCATTACTATTGATGGTATAGAAGTAATGGTATTGGATTCTATTGATAAAGAATTGGATGATAAAAAAATAGAAAAAATTGACGGAGTTGATGTTTTAGTAGTTTCAATAGATAAATTAAATGGTATTAGTGGAAAAAATTATTTGAATTTAGCTAAAAAATTAGGGGCTAATTATTTATTACCAATAGGTTTTACTAAAGGTGATGAAAAAATTAATAAGTTTTTGGATGATGTGGATGAAGAAGGTTTAGAGTATTTAGATTGCTTGAAAGTAGACAAAGATGATTTACCTGATGGTTTAGAAATCAAATTAATAAAAAATGAAGGATGTAATTAAAGTACCACCAAATTCAAATGAAGCAGAATTGTGTGTTTTAGGAGCAATTTTAATTGATAATGATGTTATTTTAAATGTTTCTGATTTTTTAAGACCAGAGCATTTTTATAATGAAAGCCATGAAAAAGTTTTTCAGGCAATGATGTCTTTATATGAAGACAGGATGCCGATTGATATCGTAACAGTAGCAGAAAAATTAAAAGAAATGGATTTACTTAAAAAAGTTGGAGGTAAATCTTTTTTGGCAAAATTAGCTAATGAAGTGCCGACAGCGGCTAATGCTGAAAGTTACGGTAAGATTATTAAATCTTTGGCGGCTAAAAGAGAATTGATTACAGTTGGTTCCAAAATTGCTGAGAGAGCTTTTGATGAAAGTATTCCAGCTGAGCAGTTGTTGGATATGGCGGAACAATCAGTTTATACTTTATCTCAAAAACACTTAAAATCAGTTCCGTCTTCTTTGAGGGAGGTGTTAACAGCGAGTTTTGACAGATTGGATGAGTTACAAAAAATGGGAACGGGTTTAAGAGGGGTACCAACTGGTTTTGCTTCTTTGGATAGAATGTTGGCGGGGATGCAAGATAGTAATTTGTTAATTTTGGCGGCTAGACCAGGAGTAGGAAAAACAGCTTTTGGTTTGAATATTGCAAGGCATGTAGCAGTTGAGCAGAAGTTACCAGTGTGTATTTTTTCATTGGAGATGAGTAAAGAGGAGTTGGTGGATAGATTGTTGGTTAGACAAGGTCTAATAGACGCTTGGAAATTAAAAACAGGTCAATTGTCTGAAAATGATTTTGCTTCTTTATCGGAAGCCATGGGAGTATTAGCAGAAGCACCTTTATATATTGATGATACTCCAGGCTTGACAGTGACTGAATTGAGAACTAAAGCGAGAAGATTGCAAGCTGATAAGGATATTAAATTTATTATTGTTGATTATTTACAGTTAATGCATGGAAATGTTCGTGATAATCGGGTTTTGGAGGTATCTGAAATTTCACAAGGTTTAAAAAATTTGGCAAGAGAGTTAAGGGTACCGATTTTGGCGGCAGCTCAATTATCAAGAGCAATGGAAGCGAGGGGTGGTAAACCGAGATTGAGTGATTTGCGAGAGTCGGGAAGTATTGAGCAGGATGCTGATGTGGTAATGTTTTTGCACAGGGAAGATGAGGAGGCAAAAGAAATTGTAACTTGTTCAGTGGAAAAACACAGGAATGGTCCTACTGGTTATAGTAATTTATACTTTAATGGTAAGCAGGTTAGTTTTTTTGATACTGATAAAAACCGATGAATATAGCTTTTATAAGAATTATTGGGATTGTCGTTTATTTATACTTAGTTTGGAGAAATATGAAAGATGAATATGATTCTGAAAAAATGATTGCTTTTGGTTGGTTATCTTTCTTTTGGTTTTTAGTTGGAGGAAGAGCTATTTTTGGCATTTTTAATTGGGGAGTTTTTAATAATAATTGGATGGATTGGTTATCAGTTTGGACTTGTCCTGGTTTTAGTTATTTTGGCGGTTTTGTGGCGGTTTTGTTGTTTGCTTGGTGGTATGTTAGTAAAAATACTTGGAAATTTTATCCTTTTTTGGAAAGTTTAACTCCTAATTTTTTGTGGCTAATATTGTTTTTGTGGGTTGATCAGTGGTTACTTGGTGCTTATGATAGCTGGTTACTAACTAAGATATTATTGATTATCTTAATGTTGTTTTTAACCCGTTTTTTTAGATTAAAATATCGATCTTGGGTATTTTATAAAAGTGGCAAAAAAGGTTTTGTTTTTTTGATGACTGCTTTTGTATATTTTTTATTATTGTCTATTTTTTCAGTGATTTTGAAGATTGGTGTTGTTTATAGTGTCTTATATTTTATTTGTAGTTTGCTTTTTGTCTTTCAATTAGTTATTCTAGGAGAGATATGTCAGAAAAAATAAATATTCCTAAAAAATTATTGTTGCCGGTAAAAATCTTTTTAGAGACAGAGTTAATGAAATTGAAAAAGATGTTAAAAAAGATGAAAAAGGGAGATCCTTTTACTGATCCCGATAGAGTAGGGGAAAATTCACCAGAAGAAGATTTGGATGAACAAGTTGGTCATTTTGACTCACAGGTTAAATTAAATTTTTTAAAAAAGCAAATTATTCAGTTAAGAAAAGCTTTGTCGATGATTAAGATAGGAAAATACGGAGTTTGTGAGAGGTGTGGCAAAATGATAGATACTGATAGATTGGGGGTTAAACCTGATACAACTATTTGTATTAAGTGCGAAAAAGAAAGAGAAAAATAAATTAATTATGATTATTCGTAATAGTGGAATTTTTTTGGGAATTAATTTGGGGGGAGTTTTGTATTGGACAGCTTTTATTTTATTTTTTTTAATTTTGTGGGAAATAAGGTTAAAGAGTTGGGGTTTATTGTTAATAATTATTGGTGGTTTTTTTAATTTTTGGCAAAGATTAAAATATGGTTATGTAATTGATTATTGGAAAGTGCCATTAGTAGATATTTACAATAATTTAATGGATTGGCTTATTTTCATTGGCATTATTATCTTTATAATAGAGTTATGGCAGAAAAGGAAATAGAAGTTGTTTTTGAAAATGATAATTATTTGTTGATCAATAAGCCAGCAGGTTATGTGACAACTAATGAAAATAATAATTCTTTATTGACAGTAGAAAATTGGCTTAAAAATAATCGGAAAAATAATTTGTTAAGACAGGGGATTGTGCATCGTTTAGATAAGGGGACTTCTGGATTGTTGTTAATCGCTAAAAACCAAAAATATTTAGATATTTTAAAAAATAAATTTAAAAGTAGGCAAGTGGAAAAAAAATATTTAGCTTTGGTAGGTGGTGATGTATCTGGTGAGGGTGAGATTAAAGTTCCTATAGTTAGGTCAAAACATTCTTTTGGTAAGTTTGGAGTTGGGGTTGATGGTAAAGAGGCTTTGAGTTTGTTTAAAGTGCTTAAGAAATATCGATATGACAATAAGGTTTATAGTTTAGTTGAGGTGGAAATTAAAACAGGGAGAACTCACCAGATTAGAGTTCATTTTGCTTATTTAGGTTGGCCTTTGGTGGGGGATAAGGTGTATGGAGGGAATTTAAATTTGGATTTGCAAAGACCTTTTTTGCATTCTTGTAGTTTGTTTATCAAAGATTATATTGATTGTCAGATAGAATTGCCAGATGAATTAAAAAATCATTTATTAAAATACAATGAACAAGCGTAGTTTAAATTTATTAATAATGTGGTTACTGTTAGTGTTTTTTTTGGTTGTGGTGGCAGTTTTTAAATTAAATAAGTGGAATGGTAAGGATGATTTTAGGATAGGGATTTATACTGACGATAAAATAGCCTTATTAAATATTTCACCAGATAGAAAAATGGTGAATTTTTTTGAAATATCTGATGAAACAGAAGTTTGGATACCTCAGGGGTTGAGTTGGTATAAGGTGGATAAAATTCGCTCTATATTAGAAGAAGAGGAAAAGAAAGATTTAGCTGATGATGTTTTGTTTTATAATTTTGGTTTTTTGGCTGATAAAATTGTTTGGAAAAAAGATGTAAATTTTTGGAAAAATGATTGGAATTTATTAAATTATTTAGGGGCTATTGGTTGGTTAAATTATCGTTTGGGAATTAATAATTGGTTGGTAAAAACAGAAACTTATCAAGGTAATATTGCCGAAGATAGGGCAATTATTAGAGAATGGGCTTTTAGGGATTTTGCTGATAATAAAATTATTAATGGTGAGGTTAAATTGTCAGTCATTAATACTACGACACAAAATGGTTTGGGAACTTTTATCGGTAATTTATTGGAGTTTGCTGGTTTTTCGGTAGTTTCTATCGATAGTTTGGCAGAAAATATGGAGAGATGTAAATTTGTTTATGGTCGGGAAGTGGAAAATACCTATGAATTTTTGGTAATTGATAAACTTTGGGATTGTGAAAATATTTTGGATGAGACTTTGGATGAGTGGAATGCTGAGTTGTATTTTGGTGAAGAGGAAGTTTTAATGTTAAAATACTCTAATTATGTCCGGTCATAGTAAATGGAATAATATTAAAAATCGTAAGGGAGCTCAAGATAAAAAAAGGAGTGCTTTGTTTACCAAGGCATCAAGAAATATTTTGACAGCTTTAAGGACGGGTATTGGTTTGGATTCTGCCATTGCTAAGGCAAAAGAAATCAATATGCCCAAAGAAAACATTGATCGTTTGGTTAACAAATTTAATGCCAAAAAAAATAATTTGATTAGTTTTTTTATAGAAGGTTTTGCTCCTCACAATGTTCCGGTAATGGTTGAGGTGGAGACTGATAATAAAAATAGAATTTTGGCGGAAGTTAAGTTGTTTTTTAAAGAAAACAATGGAGTGGTTGGGGAAAATGGAAGTGTTGCTTTTGGATTTGATAGAGTAGGGGAGATAGAATTAGAAAATGCTTTGGATGAAGATAAAGAGTTAGAATTAATTGATATGGGTTTGCTGGATTATAAAGATAATTGTATTTATTGTAAAATGGAAGATTTAAAAAAGTTTGAAGATAAATTGGGGACAAGAGGGGAGTTGATTATGCAGTCAAAAATGCCAGTAATGTTGGAAAATGAAAG
>Ga0334900_1001557_pt1 | contig 23921 bp, 20 predicted proteins | sample GraSluR3_MG_2_FD_207231 | JGI IMG/M metagenome (GOLD analysis project Ga0334900, IMG submission 207231) | Sludge microbial communities from methane-producing bioreactor in Wageningen University, Netherlands - Granular Sludge_31_08-R3 | ecosystem: Engineered > Bioreactor > Anaerobic >...
CTTCACCATTTAAGTAACGTCTGGTTTGATTGGCTGACATTTCTTTTATACCAAGGCCAGCTTTGTTATAAGCTTCAATAGCCATATCATATTTGACCATCCAGGAGTCTTTATAGTCATTGTTACCCGTTGATCCTGCTGGTGTTGTATTTGATGTATCTGTTGTGATAGTAACTTCTTCTCTTCTGCCAGTACTATAGTCAACATAAGTTGTGGTTGTTGACCCTGAAGATCCTCCAGAATTAATATCACCGTGGTTTGTCGGGTCATCAGACCGGGAGCTTACCCCTGTATTATTGCCGGTATTCCCACGGGTTCTATCTGATGCACTACCATTATTCTCGTTTGACGGCTTGCTTGGTGTTGATGGTCTATCCGGTGCGCCTGATAAAGCTACCATTGGTTAACTCCTTTCCCCTGTGTGATTTCTATTTATTTGCTATTGACAAATATACTATGCATAAAAATATAATATCCATATGCATAGTAGCAAAAGGTTTATATTTGTCTATAGATCAAGCAGTTATTTGATCATACGTATAATGTTTTGCGTGCTAGGGCAATTGCCCTGAGCTTCTTTTGGATAATGACTGTAAAAACGCTGAACTACCTGCATATAAATTTGAGTAGGACTTTGAGGGCTTGTTCTGCTGAGTTCCTGACAAACCATGCTTTCACATGGTGCATCAGGGTAAAGCTCCATAACCCTGCGCTCTGCAGTAAATGCAGCTACTTCATTTCCCTGCCATGCCTGCCTGCCACAGCCTGGATATGCGGCTTCTACAGCAGCATGTGTTAGCTCATGGGCTATTGTTAAGATGTTATTACTTGCAATAATAACCTGTCCATCTCTGTATTGGCCACCAATGCCCGGTGGTAATGATTCGGGGTCAACAATTATAGGGACGCTATATAATGTCTGAGCTATATGTGGTTCGACGATATTAAGTCTTACAAGAGCATCAATCGCTATATTTCTTAGTTCTTCAACAGATTTATTTTGCCATCCATTTCTTCCCTGTTGATTGGGTAAAATACCAGCTTGCTCAAGCATTTCAACAGAAGGTGTTTCACCATTCTGAACAGCCTGTCTGCAAGCTTCCTGGAGTATTTGCTCTTTAACAGACTGGTTTGCATTTTCTGCTATTATTTTTTGCTTATCTTCTGGTGTTGCATTTAACAGAGCTTTTTCTTGTTCGGTAAGTTCTATACCAAGTTCTTGACGCTCCTTTATATCAGCAAGAATTTGATCCATATTTTCCTGTGCTTCTTTAGCAGCTTTTTCTTTTTGTGCAGCAAGATCAGTACCTTTATTTGCAAGTGATTGAATAGCTTTATTCAGGCTATCAGTAGATAATCCGAGTTCTTTGAGTCTTTCAATATCTTCAGGGTTTGCTTTAGTAAGGTCTTTTAAACCAAGTGCTTTTTCTATTTGAGATTCTACTTTTTCTTCCTGTATAAGTTGAGAAGTAGAAACTTCACCATTTAAGTAACGTCTGGTTTGATTGGCTGACATTTCTTTTATACCAAGGCCAGCTTTGTTATAAGCTTCAATAGCCATATCATATTTGACCATCCAGGAGTCTTTATAGTCATTGTTACCTGTTGATCCAGTTGGTACAGATCCTGATGATCCGCCAGAATTAATATTGCCGTGATTAGTCGGGTCATCTGCATGCGGGCTTACGCCAGGCGTTGTGCCAGATGGGTTATTACCTGTATTAATTGTACCGTGGTTTGTCGGGTCATCAGACCGGGAGCTTACACCTGTATTATTACCCCCTGACCCTGATGTATTATTGCCAGTATTCCCCCGGGTTCTATCTGATGCACTACCATTATTCTCGTTTGACGGCCTGCTTGGTGTTGTTGGTCTATCCGGTGCGCCTGATATTGCTACCATAAATACTTCCCCCTGTTATTTGATATTACTTAAAGAATTTCACCCCTTACTTATAAAACGGTTTTTTTGACGGGCGATTAGTAGAAGAAAAGTTTGGTATATATAGTAAATTTCTACTAAAAGGTTTGTATTTATTTCAATTAGTTTTTTTAGAGACCATAATAATGTATGTTGTTATATAGCAACAAAAAAAAAGGTTTATTACCGGGACAACGGTTAATAAACCTCTCAATAGAGGAGACATAAAGCGGGGACAACTTGTCGAGCATTGTTTAGTATAATTTGTTTCTGGTTAATTCTTTTACATTAATTCTTTACCCCTGAATATCCTGTTAATTTATGTAATGATAACTACTTACCGTTTAATAATACTGAGAAAAGCTATAATAACTGCAAAAAATTATTATTGAACCGTCTGTATTTATAATATAGGTTTATTTCATTATTGCTTCTCAAGATAATCAATAGCTTCCTTATGTATTTAAAAACAATTATTGATATACTAATGATAGAATTTTTCTTTTAAAAAAATAGAAAAATTCTACTATTTTTATAACAAGTAGTGATAGCAAGTCTTTTGAGTTTTTCTGGTATATTTCTTTCATCTCTTTGAAAAAAAATTTCTAACATTTCAAACCTCAAAAAATTTTTTATAGTGGTAGATAGAGAAAACTCATTTACGAGAAGTGGCTAAATTAAAACTACTACAGTATTTACAGGGTATAAACATATAAATCGTAACTGTCATATTATTTATTAAAGGTGAAATAGTCCTGCCTTTAAGATTGTGCTCCATTACAGGTTTGTTTCCACTGCCCGGAAGCAACCTTTTTTTATTGTTTATAATGATAATAACACTTAATTTCAGCTAAAAGATCATCATTAATAAGAGTATATTCTTTGCCATCAATAGTTATGCAGGCACCACCATAAGGTGGATACCAGAATGCCCTGATTTTTCTATTAATAACTTCAGGTGTATCGTCTTTATTAACCTGCCTGAGTGTTTCAAATTCTTTTCTATTTATGTATCTACCACTACCCTGTCTGATTCTGTTGAGCTCTTTTCCTGATTGAAGGGTATCAATTACCTCTTTAAACAGCTCAAACATTATCACCTGGGATTTTTGCTCAAGGCTGAAAGCAGTTTCTCTTAATGGGTCAATCTGAAACCTCTTTACTTGAATGATATCACCAGTATCAAAAGTCTCATCTACAAAGTGTGCTGAAACCCCGTAAGCTGGCATACCTTCAAGAATAGCAACGTTATAACCACCAAGCCCTCTGAGTTCTGGTAATGGTGCCGGGTGAAAGTTTATACAACCTTTAGATGGCAGATTAATCAAATCTGGTTTTATTTTTCTGCTATAGAGGTATGAGATGACAAGATCCACATTGTTCAGTTCAATTGAATTATGACAATAATTATCATTTTCAATCGCCTTATAGAGCGTCTTTTCCTGTATTACTGGCATGTTAAGGTTTTTGGCAGTTTCTGCCAGTGCAGTCGAAAAGATACCTGAAGGCTGATCAGCGGTAATAACTGCAATAACATCTGTACCCTTAGAATGCAGGTACTCAAGAGCTTTGATGGCAAAGGGTTTTCTGCCCATGAAAATAACTTTTAATTTATTTTCAGTATCTTTCAAGCTTATCTATTATATCTCCTCTGAATTTATAGGCATTTTCAATGGCAAAACACAGTTTATCCAGAGTTTCTGGTATAAATTTTGATGATAATGGTATCGTAATAATCGACTCTGCAACCTTATTTGTTACAGGCAAAAGGTTATCATACTCGTTTTTATAGTTTTTAAAGTTAGTCTGACAGTGCAAAGGGGGGTAAAAATAAAACCTTGTAGCAATATTATCATTGTTTAATACTGTTGCCAGTTGATCTCTGTTTAATTCAAAGTCTTTTTCAATAGTAAATGAAAGGTCTTTATAGGTACTGATATTTTCTTTATCGACTTTTTGAAAGCATAAACCAGGCAATTCAGACAATCTTGATATGATGTATGCTGCATTATGATTACGTTTTGCAACTATGCTATCCAGGTTTTTTAGACCATGCAAGCCTAAAAGCGCATGAAACTCTGACATTCTGGCATTAATACCAGGAAGTATACTGTCATAGTTTCCAGGATTGCCATATTCACGTCCAATATTTAAATTATATGCCAGCTGATCATTATTAGTTGATACAAACCCACCTTCACCGGTTATCAATATTTTAGTAGGGCTGCAACTGAAGCACTCAGCATCTCCAGAGTTACCGGCAGGAATGCCTTTATATTTTGATCCCATTGCATGTGCTGAATCAAATATAAGTTTAAGGTTATATTTGCTGGCTATATCAGTTAATCTATCAATATTACAGGGGTTGCCAAATATATTAACAACAACAATTGCAGAAGTTTCAGGAGTTATAGCATCAATAATTCTATCAGGATCAATATTAAACGTATCAGGCTCAATATCAACAAATACAGGTTTTATATTGTTTTGCCACAGTAAAGCTGTACCTGTAGAAATAAAAGTGAAACTGGGCAGAATTACTTCACCTTCTATACCAAGAAGTTTAAAGGTAAGCATAAGGCCAGAAGTACAATTTGATAGACATACTACATTTTTAGCCCCAATATATTCTTTTAGATTTTGCTCAAATTGTTTTAATAGTGGCCCTTTTGTCAGTATTGTTGAACTGTAGAAATCCTGAAGGTCATCTTTTATCTCTTCCCAGCCAGGAATATCAGGATCAATTAATTCAAGCCTCTTGTCAAAAAGCGCTTTACCACTTAATATTGAGGGCTTCAATTTCTCCGGTATTATGTTCATTAAAGCATCCTGTTTCAATGACTATTCAATCGATTATTTCTTTATAACATTTTAACAGTTTCATTTGTTTTAAAACTACCATAAACACTGTATAATTCTAAAGCAATTACATTAAAGAGATGATTTATCAAATATAAATATTGACTAAAATGAGATGACTGATAAAAATTAGGTATTAGTTATATCCCCTGTAAAAACTGATCAATTGCTGATTTATCTATAAATTAAACATCTGTAATTACTAAATTACTTGATTATTAAAGTAATTGTATATGAGTAATCAGGTAAACAAACTTTACATTTAAGAGAGGAGTAATAACAAACCTGAAAATCTTGAAAGTATTTACATATACTGCTTTTTAAAGCCTGAATACCTACCATTACAAATTTTTAAGAGAAAATCAAATTATAGCTTAATTAAGGAATCTTCATGGTATATTTTGGATACTTTAAAATCAAATTAGATGAAAATATTCGACAAGAACCCAGAATAATATATTCAGATAACTTATTAAAATCTGAAATGACGGAGGAAGAATGTATTTGAGTACTGAGACAAAAGAAGACTCAGAAAGAAAAACACTGATAGATTATATAAAGGGTGCCTTTAACTACTGGAATGTCAATCACTATAAAGGTTGCGGTAAACGCATCTGGGATTTATCTGCAGCTATACCAATATTCATTTTTATATCACCTTTACTGCTTGCACTGTCCATTTTTATAAAGCTGGATTCAAGAGGACCGGTAATATTCAAGCAAAAAAGAATTGGTAAAGATGGTAAAGTTTTTGATGTTTACAAATTCAGAACCATGCATGTTGATACAGACTTTTCCAGCTTTACAACAACAGAAAATGATCCCCGAATTACCAGAGCAGGCAAATTTATGAGGCCTATCTCTCTTGATGAATTACCGCAGCTTATTAATATAATCAAGGGAGACATGAGTTTCATAGGCCCAAGACCCATATCAGAAGAAGAATACAATAATGTCAAGAGCCTCAATGGTTTTCCCGAGAAGGTTCTTCATGACCTTGTACCCGGCGTGCGCCCTGGGATACTTGGGTTAGCCATATTTTACGGCCGGGAAAAAATCAGCTATGAAAATCGATGCAAATTAAACAACCTGTATGAAGAGAAGCAATCATTGCTGTTTGACAGCTATATTTCCTGGTTAACCCTGAAAAAATACTGGTTAAGTTATTTAATTGTTGTTTCTCTCTTTATAACAATACCTGTAGCAATATTATTAATTATTTAACCCCTTGTTTATTATTTTAAAGATGAGTTGGATGAAGAAAGGTAAGACAAGAGCTATGAAAAACCTGTTATATTGTCTATTTATAATGATATTTATCAGTATTGGCTTTACAGCACAGGCAACAGCACAGATAAATATGGGGTCAACTGAATCATCACCTCAAGCTGCTCCAGTAAAAGATGTTTTAAGTGTTGAGAATCAAAGAAACCTTCTAATGGATTCTCTTCTAAAAAGTGAAAAACCGGCCCTAGACAAAATTAAGACCAGGTCTATAAGCCCATTTCGTCAACAATCAACTTCTGAGGCTGCTGCCATAACAGAACAACCAGTAATTGATCTTCCTGAAAGTCTTATTGAAAAAATGTATAAAGGCGATTTAAGGCAATTTGGCTATGATATGTTTAGCAGGGCCAATTTTTATGCTACCTCCATTTCACTGACTTCAAAATATACTTTAAACATTGGTGACAGGTTAAAGATCTATATGTGGGGTGATGCCGTTGACTATATGGGTTTTGTTGGTGGTGAATCACTTCAACCAGTTGTAGATACTGTAGTTGACAGAGAAGGTAATGTGTTTGTACCGGGGGCAGGTGCTATACCAGCTGAAGGAAAATCTATTGAAGAGATTCAAAAAGTTTTATATTCAAAACTTGCCCTAAAATATACAAATTTTCAGGTTAAAGTAACAGTTAGTCAACCAAGAGACTATCCTATTCACGTTATGGGTAATGTTAAAAACCCGGGTACTATCTATATTAGTGCTTCTTCATCTATCCTGGATGCTTTAAACTATGCCGGAGGTGTTGATAAAAGCGGTTCTTTAAGAGATGTTGTTTACATAAATACTTCCAGTGGTGCTACTACTAAAATTGATCTCTATGATTTACTTGTTCACGGCAAATTCCCCAGAATAAATCTCAAATCAGGTGATGTACTTCTTGTTAAACCTATCGGAAAAGTTGCAGCCATTTCAGATGGCGTCAAAAGACCGGCCATATACGAGTATGTTGAAGGAGAAACACTTCAGGATATAGTCAGTTATGCTGGCGGGCTAATGCCATCAACAAATATGGATAACTTAATTGTTGCCAGATACAATCAGAAACTAAAAGAAAAAGAGGTTGAAGAGTTAAACTATTCTGAACTCAAGCATATAAAGCCTGTTGATGGAGATTTGCTCTCTTTTAAAGGGCTTTTTGATGATGCAGAAAATAAAGTTGTCCTTGAAGGGCATGTAAAACATCCGGGTGAATTTCAATACGTTTCAGGTATGAAGTTATCAGATGTCATTAAGTCAAAAGATGACCTTCTTAAAAAGACTTTTACTGATCAGGCTATTATAGAAAGAGTAATAGGAACAGATAAAGATGTTATTGTTATACCTGTATCTTTAAATGACTTCTTTGCAGGACGTGTTGACCCTGCTATTCAAGCACAGGATGTAATTAGAATTTATTCTTCTACTGAAATGCCTACCATAGAAATAGCTGGCGAAGTAATAAACCCTGGGTTAATACCTTATAAGTCTGATATGACTATTAAAGACATTCTGGGTAATGTAGAACTAAGCATGAATGCCAATGATCTTGTTCTTGAAATATCCAATAATATTTATGAAAAAGTTAAAGATACATTTAATCAGGAACAGTTAATGTTCAGAGAAATAGATAAAACGAGTGTTTTGCCTGAAAATCTAACGCTGGAATATGACTCAGAAAGTCAAAAGACTTATCTTGAATCTAAAGTAACTTCTGTTTATCTATATGATCTGCTAACAAAAGATAAAGAAACACTCAATCAAAAGCTTTTACCATATGATAAATTGCTTATACGTAAAGTAAGAAAAGAAGAAGCCATTAGAACAGTTAGTGTTATTGGTTACGTTAATAATCCTGGTGTATTTAGAGTTGAACCAGGCATGAAACTTACAGATCTAATTAAAAGAGCCGGTGGAGTCAACCATAAAGGCTATCTTAAAGGCTTAATTTTCCTGCGCCCCTCTGTGGGAGAAAAACAGCAGGAAACACTCCAGAGAACTATTCTTGAACTGCAAGAAGAAATTTCATCTGTAGTTGTGAATTTGCAAAAATATGCAGGAGATCTTGAAGCCAAGAGTGTAGGTGATTTTATTGTCACACAACAGGATCTTTTACGCATTATGCAAGAAAAAGCCAAGTATAAGTATGGCAGGGTTGTACTTGATATTGAAGGTGACAGCATTGCAGATCTGGGTGAATTTGATGATATGGAGCTTTTAGATGGTGATGAAATTTATATTCCTCCTATGCCCAATTATATAATGGTTATGGGTGAGGTTTACAACCAGACAGCGATTGCTTATTATCCTGAGAGAAGTGCTCAATTCTATATTGATAAAGTAGGCGGTCTTACCAAAAGAGCTAAAAAGAAAGAAATATATATTATGAAGGTTAATGGATCTGTCATTAAGCCTAAAAGCCTTGATAAGATGGCGCTTGAACCTGGCGATTCTGTAATAGTACCAAGAAAAGTTAAAATTCCACTTAACATAAGAGGTATTATTAAAGATGTTGCCCAGATTGGCGCAAGCGCAGCTCAGACAGTATTTATCTTAACCAAGTTATAATAATTAAAAATCATACAGACAGGTAGGTTCAATGAATGAAAAAGTATTTGGTCTAATTTTAGCAGGTGGAAGCGGAAGTCGCTTATGGCCTCTGAGCCGTGAAATGTTTCCTAAACAACTGTTAAAACTTTATGAAAACGTTGACGAAACTCTTTTTCAGCAAGCTGTTAAACTTCTTAATAGGCTAATACCGGCAGAAAACCTTCTTGTCATTACCAATAATAAATATGAAACAGATTTATCTTTACAGTATAAAGATATTTACTCTAAAACAAGGCATAAAGCTGACCCAAATATTCTTATTGAACCTGTAGCAAGAAACACAGCTCCTGCTATTGCAGTATCTCTTTGTTATATCTTGAAAAACTATAATGTTATTGATCATGAAGCTATTATTATAGCAACTCCGGCTGATCACTATATTTCAGACAAAGAGAAGTTTATTCATATACTGGAAAAAGCCATCGAAATTGCCCGAAAAGATTATATTGTAACCATTGGCATTAAACCAGAGGTTGCAGAAACAGGATATGGCTATATTAAAACAGGAGGCAACCTGATCAACGAGACAGTATTTGCTGCTGATAGGTTTATTGAAAAACCAGATGCAATAAAAGCCAGAGAGTATATGGATGCCGGTAATTACTACTGGAATAGCGGCCTGTATGTATTTAAAGCCTCAATTTTGCTTGAAGAGCTAAAAAAACATTCTCCTGATATCTATAAGCAGCTTGATAACTTAACCTGTCAGGATATGAAATTTGAATACGAACAGTATGCAGAGCTGCCTGATATATCTATCGATAATGCAGTAATGGAAAAGTCTGAAAAGATAGCTGTAATACCTGCTGATGTTGGCTGGAGTGACCTTGGCAGCTGGAAATCAGTATACGAAAAATCTATTAAAGACCCCTGCGGTAACTTTATATCAGGTAATGTATTGTCTAAAGAATGTGCTAACAATCTTATATATGGGTCTGACAACCTTATTGCTGCTATTGGTCTTAATAATTTGTATATTGTTAGTACTGAAGATGCTACGCTAATTTGCGATGCAGGCAAAACCCAGGAAGTTAAACATATCGTTCAGGAACTCAAACAAAAAAAAGACGCTACTTACAAAATTCATAAAACACAGCTCAGGCCATGGGGCTATATGACAACCCTGAAAGAAGAGCAATACTTTAAAATAAGGAGTGTTTGTATAAAGCCTGAATGCCAATCAAGCTATCATATGCATTATCACAAAAATAAACACTGGACTATCGTCGAAGGAACTGGAAAAGTAACCCTGAATGATACTGAATTCTTCTTAAACCCCGGTGATAGCCTTGATATAAAAGCTACAACCAAACACCAGATCGAGAACCCGGGTAAAATAGATCTTAAATTTATTGAAATTCAGACTGGTAATTATCTGGAAGACGACGATATAGAGAGATTTGATAGATAAGATCTGGCTATATTAAGAAGTATTTAATTTACATATGGCAGAACCTTCTGAAAATAAGACTTTAAGTTATTTAAATATAATTATTTACCTGATAAGTAATGTTTTAAATAAAGCCATACCTTTTTTGCTCTTGCCTGTGCTGACAAGATATTTATCACCAGGTGAGTATGGCAACTGGGCACTGTTTACACTCTTTGTAACTTTTCTGACGCCTCTTATAGGTATGAATATGCAGAACATTATCTCCAGAAACTTCTTTAAAAAAGATAAAGAAGAAATAGCAAGTATTATTTCAAATATCATAATAGTATTGTTAGCTTTATTTTTCCTTATAACCTTTATAATGTGGCTTTATTTACTTTTTACTGACCAGTTATTCGGCATATCAAAGAATATGATACTTCTTATACCCTTTATAGTACTGTTAAATATGCTATTTGAACTCCATTTAACACTGCTGAGAAATAAAGAAAAACCGTTTATATACGGAAGTTATCAGGTTTCATATACTGTCATCAATCTGTTTATATCAATATTACTGGTTGCTGTCTTTTTACTGGGCTGGCATGGCCGGGCATATGGGTATCTAATAGCTTCCATGATTTTTGGAATACTTGGTATTATTCATATTCACATTTCTGGATATCTTAAAATCAATATTGACAGATCAGTTTTAAAAGAAATAATGCTGGTTTCTTCTCCTTTAATTGTTTATTCTCTGGCTAATGTTATAATAAACCTCAGTGACAGGCTTTTTATTGATATAATGGTAAACAAAGAAGCTGTAGGCCTCTACACAGTCGGATATACATTTGGGGCTATAATCCTGTTATACACCGACTCTTTCAGCAAAAGCTGGAACCCCTGGTTCTATAAGCTAATTCAGAATAATAAACAAGAAAATTTACATAACATTGTAAAAATTTCATATAAATATGTGCTTATTCTACTTTTGGTAAGCACTATTGTAATCTGTATTTCTTATATACTTCTCCCCTTGATGGTAACAGAGAATTATTACCCTGCAAAAGATTTTATAGCCTGGGTAGCTATTGGTTATACTTTTAATGGTATGTACAGAATGATCTTTCCATGTTTTATACATACCGGAAAAACAAATATACTTGCACTTATAGCTGTTATTGCAGCTATTATCAATATGATACTGAATTATATTCTGATTAAATTTAATGGCCCGGTAGGAGCTGCACAGTCAACATTGATTACATTTGCGATAAGCTTTGCAATAAGCTGGTTTTACGCAAACAAAATTTTGCCTTTACCCTGGAACCCCTCAGGATTTAAACAATGAAAACCATTAAGAATATAAAAAATTTATGTGAAATAATCTGGCAAATTGAAGAACAGTTTGATCTTCTCAACTGGGAGGTATCTGGTATAAAGCCATGGCAAGCGTTAAGAATGGAATACTACTATAAAATTGCTGTTGCAACAGGTCTTCTTGAACATCCTCATCCTGATATTGCTTCTAAAAATTGGTTTAATAGTTTTTTATACTGTTTGAACCTGCTTAAAAATGCTCTCTTGCAAAATGCTTTTTATCTTAAAAAATTTCCTGAAGCCCTTATCATACCTCACCCTAGAGTAAACTGCATTAAAAATGAGTATTATGACATCTATACAAAATACCTGATAGATTCATTTCGAGAAAACGATGTAAAATTTGCTGTTCTGGAATTTCCATTTATGAAAAAGCATTTACCAGCTAACTATAAAGAAAAAAAATATGCAGATTGCCTTTTGGTTCTTGAATTTATAATAAGAATGTTTAGTTTCAGGCCACTTTCAAAAGCTGAAACAGAAAAAGCAGACGTAATCAATGCTGAATTTATTAATCTTACTGGTGTCGATATAAAATTTAACAGAGATATCAGAACGATAACAAAAAATTTATATATTAAATATAAAGTATTCAAAATGTTTTTGCAGTATCTCAGGCCTGAAAAGATTTATCTGGTATGTAATTACAGGTTGCCATGCTTAATAAAAGCTGCTAAAGAATTAAACATCAAGACTGTTGAAATACAACATGGGGTATTCAGCCGCTACCACCTGGGATACAGTTACCCGATGCAATCAAAAGAACATGAGTATTTTCCTGATGTTCTTTATACCTGGGGTAAATACTGGTCAGAACAAAAATTTCTGCCAGTACCACCTGAAAATAGGCTTGTTTACGGATTCAAACACTTTAATAATACTAAAATACACTTTCAGAACAGTCATAAAAGAACCGATCAGATTTTGATCATCTCTCAGGGAGCAATTAGCAAGAAGCTGGCAAACCTGATAATACATCATATAAATGATTTAAACCGTTATAAACTGATATACAAGCTGCACCCCGGTGAATATGAGGCACACAGGAATCAAGAAATATTTAAAAAGCTTGAAAAATTTAATAACATTAAACTGGAAACCTCTAAAGACCTTTATAATCTTGCATCAACAGCTTTTTATATTATAGGGGTCTTTTCAACAGCTATATATGAATCTATTGCCCTGGGATGCAAGCCTGTTATTTGCGATTTGCCGGGTGCTGAGTATCTGGATGATCTAATCTGCAAATATAATATACCATTATTGCAGTATGATTCATCTATATCAGAAGTTTTGGCCCGGGCCAGAGATCTTAACATCAATGAAAATGATTTATTTGAGAAATAATATATATATTGCTTCTTGCTAACCCTGCAATTATCGTTGCTTTATAATTATGTTTATTTAAAACTATAAAAGATCAAAGTATCATTGATGTTTCAGGATAAAAATACATACTACGGGCGTAATTATCTTAACAGGGTCTAACTGATGACGAATAACATTGATCAACAAAGCATAGCAGTCAGCGAAATACCTGAAACCATCATAGAAGCTGGTAAATCAGAGAAAAACTACTGGAAAGATCTTTATAGATACAGAGAACTGTTCTTATTTTTATCATGGCGGGATGTGCTGGTTAGGTACAAGCAAACTGTCATAGGCATTATATGGGCAATTATTCGCCCGGTATTGATAATGATTGTTTTTACTATAATCTTTGGAAATATTGCAAAGCTGCCTTCTAATGGTATCCCATACCCTATTCTTGTTTATGCTGCTATGTTACCGTGGCAGTTCTTTTCTACTTCTCTTACCAGTGGTAGCATGTCTCTTATTGGCAATGCCGGGATGATCTCAAAAATATATTTTCCCAGGTTAATATTGCCTGCAAGTGCTATCATTGTTAATCTGTTTGATTTTTTAATTGCCTTTTCAATACTTATAGTATTGATGTTTTATTATCAGTACTTTCCTACTCTTAAAATAATGGTATTGCCGCTGTTCTTATTGCTGGCAATCATTGCTGCGCTGGGAGCAAGCTTCTGGTTTGCAGCACTTAATGTAAAATACAGAGATATTAAGTATATAGTGCCATTTATAGTTCAGCTGGGCCTTTATATTTCACCGGTAGGGTTTAATAGTTCTGTTATTCCCGAAAAGTGGCGGTTATTATATTCTATTAACCCTATGGTAAGTGTGATAGATGGTTTTAGATGGGCTCTTCTGGGTAAAGATTTTGATTTATACCTGCCGGGGTTTATCCTTTCTGCTTTACTGGTGTTAATTGTATTTTTATCTGGTCTCTGGTATTTCAGGAAAACTGAAAGAACCTTTGCAGATGTCATTTAGAAATTAAAACTAGCTGCTGGCAGGGTATATAATAGGAACCTCTGATTAATTAAGATATTACTGATTCCAGCAAAAGCAGGGAGGGGGTTAAAAAAACCGCACAGCGGGCAAAAACACCCGGCCTCTATAATCTGGAATCTATACATTACTTTCAAGGATCAGTATAATACTATTAACTTTTGCCGGGGTTGCTCAGGTTGAAATCTTTGATTGCCTCTTTAATCTGCATATTAGCAGGATCAAGCTTTAGTGCCCTGGCGTAATAATCTGCTGCCAGCTTTGCCTCTTGCCTGTGTTGATAATATCTGGCCTGTGTGAGAAGAATATCAATATCTTCAGGGTGATCCTGTTCAAGCCTGTCTAGAATATTACGTGTATAATCATCGTTATTTGTATACATATAGATATAAGCTTTACCAAGTTGTGCTGATTTATGGCCCGGGTCAACTTTTAGCACATCATCAAAATAGCGTCTGGCTATGACAGCATTATTTTTTATGATATTGAGATAACCAAGAGCATATGCAGTTTCAGTATCCTTCGGGTTTGCAGCCAGACGTGCCTTATAATTTTGAATTATGACGTTGATATTTTTTATTTCCGGTGTATTTTCTATTAAAATCATCTCTTCCCAGATTTTTTCTCCAGGCAGTATAATGATTTTATCTTCTTCGGTGGCGTCTTCTGAATTTTGTATCTTTTCTGGCTCTTCTTGTGGGCCAAAAACAAGTTGAGTATTGGATGCAACAAAAAGATTAAAACCATAAAATATACACAACCCAAGTATCAACAAAAAACATAGTGATAACATTACTGCTGGAACATGTTTCATAAATAGCCCCCATTATTTTGCTATAAAAATAATTTTAATTATTTATTATAAAATTATCTGCTATAGAAAAACAACCTGAACATTATGTATTTGTTATTTTTTGTCAGTATTAATATTATTTATGTGTCTGTTTGCCTAAAAACCAAACCTTCAGAAAAAATTTAACCAGAAAGCAATGACTTCAGGTATAACTTTTATGTCACCCTGTGAGATGCAAAGGATCTATCAAATGTTTATTCTGGATTGCCACGTCGGGCCAAAAGCCCTTCTTGCAATGACAATGGTTTATTGAGGGCCTGAATTAGTGTGAAATAAAACTCTCTCAGGAGTGCACTAAGTGCACTCCTGAGGTGTTGCTTAATATTAGTCACTTCTGTCTTCTTTAATACTGCTATAATACACGTCTTAAGTAATCAGACTTCAGGATATACAGGGCAAATTTAAGAATTGTTTATTCTTTAAAAATCAGGAATTATTAACTTCCTGTACCCTTTCATAATACATTCTAACATCTTCAGCCAGAAGCCTTTTCACCTCTTCGGAGGTTATTTTGGTCTCATTAAGGGGTAGCTCCATAAAGTTTGTTCTATCAATATGAACATACCTGAATTCTGACAGATGACCGATAATGGTTTCTCTTGTGAGGCCTATAAATATATCCACTTGACAGGCTTCATTGCCAATTATTAGCTGTGCCCCAATAGCATTTTCAGGGTCATCTAAATAGTGTGGCTGCTTGCGATCATATGGAATGTCATTATCTTCTAAAAATTCCAGCACTTCTCTGACAGCAGGCTTGATGGTGTTTTCAAGAAGTATGCGTGCACGCCACATAAGGTGTTCCTGATTACTCACCAGATCCGGATTATCAGCCTTGCCTTTTGCCATCAGGATAATTTGTTTCCAGTCCATGTTATCCTCCGACTCAAATATTCGATGCTTTTACCATTATACCCCAGAGAAAAATTTATTTTACCTGTTCAATTTTTGGAATATAATTTTCCCTGATAAGTAAAACTCTAAACTATTGTGAGAGCATGATTTAATACTACTATTTTTATAGGATATTGTATGAGAAACAGCATTATACTTGTCATTATTATTGCTATTGCAGCTTTTACAGCTGGCCTTTATTTTTCTAAAGAGGCACCTAAAGGCACTGTCAGCAGAGAACAAATATCTCTTGCCTTAAAAAACACTTATCAGGGCAAAGAGCACCCTGTCTACAGATATATAAACACCCCTGTATTCTGGTATGGTACCCTGATACGTTATAAAGTGGCCCCAAAAAATCAGGTTAAACTTTACCTGAAAGTTAAAGACGGCCCGGCAGGCATTCCTGACACTATACTGGTTACAAAAATCAAAGACCCCTTTGAATATTTTCAAATTTACCACAATAAAATTATCTGGTTTAAAGGTTTGATACTTCGTATCGACCCTGATCAAACAGGTAACGAAATGGTTTTTGTTAGAGGGTATACAGTTGAATAAGATTAGCTGATATTTCATTAATGTATGGTTAAATTTTTTCTGATGAGCTTACCTGGGGTTATGTTTGCAGAGTGTATAATCCCTGTTATCTAGCTAAAGGAGGGTTTGGTGAGGTGAGCGCAGCGAACCGAACCATAACCCGACCCTTGAGGGTGGGCGGGCGGGCACTGAGCGGCCGTAGGCCGCTACTCTTTTAAAGCCATGTCGAACCGGCACAAATAATAAAACCCTCTATCAATATCCTCAAAATGAATAGGCCTGACTTAACCCAGCCAGCAAAACTTTTTTTCCAAAAAAAGATTATGACAGGTTTTATACATCTATACCATTCCACGTAAATAATTAATATATGCTGATAGAATTCAGTAATAATCTGGAATCTATACATTACTTTCAAGGATCAGTATAAATAAAATCTTTTACCAGATTCCTGTGATGATATTCTGTATTTTTGATAATATAATAATTGCAGAGATATTTCTTTATGGTATACTTCGATCAATGTAAATACTCAAAAGTAGCTTTATAACTTTTTACAATCAATGATTTTTCTACAAACCCTAATGAAATCTTAATGAGACAACTTCAATGAGTATAATAATAGCAGGCGGTGGCGAATTTGGCTTTGAGCTGGCAAAAGAATTAAACAAAAAATTCGACATAACCGTCATAGATAAAAACGAAAAACTTGAAGAAAAATATCACCAGGCTGGCATAAATTTTATTGCAGGCAACTGCACTGCCTCTCAAATATTAACCAGTGCCGGCATTGATCAGGCAGATTATTTTGTAGCCTGCACCAGCTCTGATGAAATTAACATCATTTCTTGCTGGACTGTCAAACAACTGGGCTCTGTAGACACAATCTGTTTTGTAAAAAGAATTGAATATATTGAATCACTTCAATCAAGAAACAAATTGCTTAGCAACTTCGGCCTGGATTATACTATCTGGCCTAAAAAGTCACTTGCTGACGCTCTTGAAAAAATTGTTTCTGTACCGGCAGCAATAGACGTTGAAGTTTTCGTTCAGGGAAAAGTCAAACTATTTGAATACCTGATAAAAAACTCTACACCGATTGCCGATAAACCACTTAAAGAGTGTAACTTTCCTGATAACTGCATCATTGTTGGCGTGACCCGGGATGATGAATTACATATACCTGACGGCAATACCATCCTTAAACCAGGAGATAAAGCAATATTTATGGGTACTGATGACGCTCTCAAGGCTCTTTCTGAAAAGTATTTTGAGAAAAAGAAGCATAAAAAAACTGTTACCATTATTGGGGGCGGCACTGTAGGATATATGCTGGCAACAAAGCTCGAAAAAATGAACATGGATACCTGGATGATTGAACAGGATGAAGAAAGATGCGAGTTTCTGGCTAACAAACTACGAAAAACTCTTATACTGAAAGGTGACGGAACAGACATTGAGCTTCTGCAATCAGAACAAATAGGTCAGGCAGAAGTACTGGTATCTGTTACAGACAACGATGAAAAGAACCTGCTCTGTTCGCTTCTTGGCAAACAGCTGGGAGTAAGCAAAGTATTGACCCGTGTTGATAAAACAGCTAACCTGAAAGTGTTTGAAAAAGTCGGTATAGATGTTGCCCTCTCTCCTAAAAGCTCTTCAATTAATGAGCTTATTAATATCGTTACAGTAAGTGATATAGATCTTCTTGCTATCGTTGATAGCGGCAGAGGAGAGGTCTTAGAAGTTATTGTCTCAGAAAACTTTGAAGACACCTGCATTAAAGATTTAAACATGCCACATAAAGCCATTATAGGTGCTGTAATCAGAAGCAAAAAGGTCATAGTCCCCAGAGGAAACTCAGTAATTCAACCAAGCGACAGGCTTATTGTATTCACCACAAAAGAAGCCTCTACCCGGATAATGGATTACTTTGAAAAAATTGAAATACTCGATGAAATAAAAGCTAATTAATTATTTCTGCACAGTACTGTCCGGTTAAATTTTTTCTGGAGCTTTAGAATCAGTTGCCTTTTGATGGCAACTTCGTTTTATATTTGTTTATTAACCTCTCATAATCTATCCTTGAGGCGTGCCTGAGGTCTTTTGGCAGCACTTTTTCAAACAAAAGATAATCATAATGCAAATCTATTTCTGAAAGCTTTTCTTTGAGAGCATCAATATTCATTCTGCCTTCGCTATCTTTTTCAATGACAAGAATCAAAGATCCATCAATCTCAATAACTGTTCCAGCATTGACACCTTCAACCTCTTCAAGAACTCTTTCTACCTGATAGACATCCATTAGCCTGCCCTTACAGACAAAACAATTTGATACCCTGCCAGTAAGAAACAAATTTCCATCCTGATCGAAATAACCCCGGTCTCCTGTTCTCAGCCAGTTTTTACCCTGAACTTTAAACATGGAATATCCCTGACTGTAAGGCATATTATAATAATTTTCCAGTACGTGAGGCCCGCTGACAACTATTTCACCTGCCTGTCCTTCGCCAGAGGCACTGTAATCAAAATCTGAAACAGTTTCAGCATCTAGAAAAAACTTCTCTGTATCAATAATTCTTATATCTAATGTTTCTACCGGCCTGCCTGCCGGTATTGCAGTAACATCAGTATTGTTCAAAAAGCTCTGATAATAATCAAAAGAGATAACACTGACAGGCTCAACCTCAGTGGAACCATAAGCAATTAATATATCCTGATTGCCAAAAACCTTCTGAATAGCCATAGTCTGGCTTTTGTAAAGAGGTGCTCCACCTATAACAAGTTTTTTAAGACTTTCTGGCACTCCTCTTTGTTTGCTGTAAAGGGCCAGCTTATGACAGAATGCCGGTGAGGCTGTTATTCTGCTGACCTGATATTTTTCTATCTGACTAAAAACCCTGTCAGGATTAAAAAGTTTGGCCGAAGCCGGTTTAAACCCGGTCATAATTGTTGATGCGCCAGAGGCAAGATTATGCAGCATATAAACCGGATAGATATTCATATCTACTTCATCAGGGTGTATTTTTATATAAAGATCTAATGCTTTATGCTGTTCTCTTAAAAACCGGTGTGTTCTGTCTGCCGCTTTTGGCTGCCCGGTAGTTCCTGAGGTATAGACCACAAGGGCAGTATCAGTATCTTTTACTTCAGCTATTTCTGGATCTATATCAGCATTTGTTATCTGGCTGATGCAATTTGCAAATAGCTTAACAGGTATATTTCTGATGCTTTTATACAGCATAACTGGTATATAATACAGGTGATTAGTTATAAGAGCTTTGCAATCAGCATTATTGAGTATTTGATCCATATGTTTTCTCAATCTTAGAGGGTCAACAAATATACAGGTTGCCCCGATATAAAAAATAGCCAGCAATATGACATACAAATCTGTTGATGCACCTGTCATAACCAAAATACGGTCGCCTTTTTTAATATTTTTAGCCAGTAATAACCCTGCAAAATTTCTGACCTTATCTGCAAGATCAGCATAGGTTAAAGCATTGTTTATACTTGCGATTGCAATTTTATCAGGATATTTTATGGCATTATCCAGAAACAGGTTTACTATGTTATTACTCACAGGTTCCTCCGTAAAGGCAATAGGTTCTAAAGGCTTCTCCTTTAGACTTCAGAATGTTCATTGAAAGGTTGTTGCTGTGCATCAGTGCATGAATAATTTCATCATATCTTTTTTGATAGGCTTTTTTGTGCAGTTCTTCAACCATACAGGCTCCCAGGCCTTTGCAATCAGAATCATTAATAGTTGCAACTGTCTTTATAATCAAGCCTTTCTGAGAGTTATCATAAATGTTATCCACGGCCAGTGCAAACCCGCAGGGTGTATGATCGCTTTTTTCTGCCAGCAGAATAGTAACCTTATCTTCAAGTTTTTCAATATCTTTATAAAGGTTTAAAAAAATCTCATAGCTAACCGGAGAATAGAGAAAATTAGAGCTAAAGCTGTCAATTGATACTGTGTAAAAATCTGTCAGCTGGTATTTTATCTGGTCTGATGTAATATTTCTTATATGAATGCCTTTTTGTTCTAATATCTGTTTTGCTTTTTCCAGTCTAGAAAAAGAGAATTTATTTCTTTTATAGCTTGTAGAGATATAGCTTGCTATAACATCCATACCGTATTGCTCAAACAGGGAAGAATACCATGGCTTATGATAGTTATCCATAAAGAATGGCGGGTTATTATCAGGCATAGTAATTCGATATTTAAGCCATGTTGAGGCGTTTAGAGGCCCAATGAGATAGTTTATACCCTGATTTTGAAAATGTTTTTTAATTTCATTCATTAAAAGACTGAAGCTTTGAAAATCGTTTATACTTTCAAAACAACCAAACAGGCCCGGTATTGCGTTTTTATAGGCTAAAGCCATGTTAAGCAGTGCGCAGGCAGCTGAAGCAGGGACCATATCTTTATACACAACAAAGAACACTGGCTTATAATCATCCAACATGGTAATTTTTTCATACTTATAAAAAGGATCCCCGGCATAAAGCCGGTCTATTAGCTTATTTAAAGAGGGTTCTACCTCTGCATAATTTTTAAAAGCTTTAACTGTATACATTTATCATTATCCTGCCGGCGGATCGATTTTTTGGGTGAATTCCGCTAATATAATGAAAGTATAACAAATGAGGGCTAAATGAAAGAGCTGATTAATAGTTTTCATATGCTGGGGGTAAGACCAGGGGCTTCATATGATGATGTTAAAGCTGCTTACAGAAAGTTATGCAAGAAATGGCATCCTGATAGATATAGCCAGTATCCTGATATTCAGGAAGAAGCCACCTCAAGGATTAAAGATCTCAACAGAGCCTTTGAAACACTGAAAAATTATCATAACAGCTATGGTCTGGAAAACTTTCGGGCAGATAAAAAAACTGAAAAGGCCTCAGAAAAAGAACCCGGTGAGACCGGATATCAAGAAGACTATTTCAGGCCATATTCTGGAGAAGACTATCAGCCATACAGGCCAGCTAGCAAAAGAAACCTGTTTGAAGAAATGCTGGTTTTTATTCTTGAAAGGTCAGGCAGCTATTCTATGGTTGTTTTTATTATATTTATTTTTCTCTTCAATGTTATAATAACCCATTCTGTTAGAGACATTTACCATCCTCCGGGAGAGAGCAATTTGCAGAGTGATAGAAAATCAACTAATGAATATAAAAATGATTTGAATACTAATACTCCTGCATTCTTTACTATCGGATCGCCAGAAGAAGAAGTGCTTCGCATTCAGGGCCAGCCCAGGCACATAGAAGGCAATGTCTGGTGGTATGGGTTATCCAGAGTCGTTTTTAAAAAAGGAGAAGTAGTAGATATTATTGATATGACAGGAAACCTCAGGGCCATCAAACCTGAAAAACAAAATCAATAAATTATATCTAAAAATTGACAACATCAATAGTTTATTGAATGCCTGAATTAACCCGAAATAAAACTCTCACCGGAGCGAACTAAGTTCGCTCCGGTAGTTATTAGCCTCTTTTCCACTTTTGAATCATCCAGAGCGCAGCGAAGGATCTGTTTGAGGAGATTTTTCTAGCTTCACCCTTATAAGGACAGCTTATACGTTGATTGCTATTTAGTATTATTTATAAAAGACTTACTTAAGAGGTATTAAGTTATGCGATAACTTATCAGACACCAGTAAATTATTTTGACAAATTGTAACAAATTTATTCATTAACCGGCTTTTAAAAAATTTATTAGCAAAAAAAATTATTCAGGGTTTTTAAAAAAATGTATTAGTATAAATATATGAAACCATGGGGAGAGCTTAAATGAACAGTGTATCAATGATAAAACCGCAAATACAGCAGCCGCAGGCAGTAAAACAACCTCAGCAGCTAGCATTCAGAGGTGATAGCAAAGTAGATGAATACATTGATCTTGGAAAAGAAGCAATAGATAAAGTTACTACATCTCCTGACGAAACATCTATTAAGGCTGCCATAGTGGCTATTGGAACCTTTCTCGGTTATATGGTTACTAAAAATATTTCTAAAATAAAGGTTGCCATTGACAAATCAAAACAGAGTCCAAATAAATTTGTTAAAATTGTCGGGGCAGCAGCAGGAGCTATACTGTCACTTCTTGCAGTAGTTAGCGGATCCTCATTATTGAAAGAAAAAACAGGTGAAACAGTAAAACCTGAAACAAACTTAAAAGATGATCCGGCAGTTCCAGAAAAGCCCGTCAGCAAGCCTGATGTTGAATCTGATGTAGTTGATCAAGCCCCGCCGGAAGTTAAGGATGATGCCACTGAGGGCAAAAAAGACGAATAGCAATAAGTAAGTGTTATTAACTAATAAAAGAAAAAGGTGGCCTGGCTTTATGGCCACCTTTTCGGTAGATAAGCAGGACTTATCTCTGCTTAAGCTTCAATGTTTTTTTGACGTCTTCCCAGTTGGCATTTTTGCCACATGATTTATCATCTATATAAAATAATCCAAATGGTTTTCCGCATATCACCAAGTCATAAGGTATATCATTAATGCTTAAATAGTCTTCTATAGTTTGTTGCTCAACCCAGTTGCGGCAGGTATGGATCATAATTCTAAAACCATTCTTTTTAATTTGTTTTAAAGTTTCTCTGGCTTCTGGAATTATTTCACCATAAATATATTGCCCTTTCCAGCCATCATAGGTTACAATCGTACCGTCAAAATCCACGACGATGGTTTTCATAAAAGAGAAAACTCCTTTCTAAAAATACCGGGCAAATAATATTTATTTAGAAAATTTACTATTAAGACATTAAGATGATTCAACAAATATAATGTTTAAAGCCTTTCTAAATGCAGAACTTATCTATTTTAGGCCCAGAAACAAGTTCTCTTAAGCGAATTTAAAAGATTCTTGTTGCTCAATTTATAGAAGTATAGTACTCTATAATTAAAGACAGAAAATTATACATATAAATATTTTAGAGAAAAATTCTCTATATTGCAATATTATTTTTTCTAAAATTTAAGATTTTAAACATGGAAAAACATCCAGGACTCAGACTAAAAAAAGTGAGAGAAGCTCTAGGGCTAACACAGAGCCAGTTCGCTGATACCATGGAAGTTAAATGGCACAAAATTAAAGACATTGAAATAGGAAAACAAAAGCTATCACCTGACCTTGCCCAAATAATAGAGAAAAAATACTATATTGATTTTAAGTGGCTGCTTACAGGCGAAGGAGAAATGTATTCTGCAAGACAAAAACAGCGTACAGAAAATTTTGTTTACATACCCAAATATCAGTTTAGCTCATCTTTAAACGGGCAAAATACTTATACTATTCAGCAATATGAAAATTTTTTGTGTATTCAGTCATCATGGCTTGAACAAGGTATTACTGCAAATACTGATAATCTTTTTGCTATGAATGTTGAAGGTGATGCCATGGAGCCAACATTTAAAAATGGTAATATTGTTATTGCAAATAAATCTGAAACAAAAGTTAAAAATGGCATTTATGTTATTAGAATTGATGATAGCGTTGAGATAAAAAGAATACACCGATTGCATAACAGCCAGTCAAAGATTATCAGCGACAACAAGCTCTATGAGCCCTATACTGTTAAAATTAGCAGTGATGAAAATGTTGAAATCATTGGCAAAGTAGTTTTACATCTGGAAAAAGTCTATTAAAACTAACTACATTTAAAGTATTGTATAATAAAAAGCTTTTTTCTTTTATCCCATTTAATTCATAAACTATTAATAAATTGACCTGAAAGAGTTATAGAAATTGACGTTTAGCGAATACATCTTTTTAACACAGTGTTAAAACATTGCAGGGAACAGAAGTTAGGGGGTCGGGTTTAAAAGTGCGGCGCCGCCCCCC
>Ga0334900_1001560_pt1 | contig 23904 bp, 19 predicted proteins | sample GraSluR3_MG_2_FD_207231 | JGI IMG/M metagenome (GOLD analysis project Ga0334900, IMG submission 207231) | Sludge microbial communities from methane-producing bioreactor in Wageningen University, Netherlands - Granular Sludge_31_08-R3 | ecosystem: Engineered > Bioreactor > Anaerobic >...
TGGGAAAGACGACGAGGAACGAGGTGATCAGGTACTCCACTACTATCTCCCCAGTCTTTGCTTAAGCTCAGCTATGCGCTTCTGAAATGGTGGGTAGAGGATCCCTTCTTCGGTGATGATTCCGGTGATGAATTGATGTGGTGTGACATCGAATGCAGGATTGTAGACCTCCATACCGTCTGGAGCGACTTGTACGTCACCAATATGGGACACTTCTGTTGAATCGCGCTCTTCTATGGGGATATCGGCACCAGTTTGAATCGAGAAGTCGATGGTTGATATCGGCACTGCGCTATAGAACGGAACGCCGTAGAGTTTGCAAAGAGCGCTGAGCATGAAGGTTCCGATCTTGTTGCAGACATCTCCATTCGCGGCAACCCGATCCCCACCAAGGATCACCAGGTCGATCTTTCCGTCTCGTATCAAGGTTGCAGCGACACTATCGGGGATCAATTTACTGGGAATCTTAGCCTGTGTGAGTTCCCACGCAGTCAATCGAGCACCTTGCAGGCGGGGTCGAGTCTCATCTGCATATACGAAGATCTGCTTTCCCGAATAGAAAGCCTCCTTTATGACACCAAGCGCTGTTCCCCACCCAGCAGTAGCCAAGGCACCAGTGTTGCAATGGGTGAGAATGGTAGCTCCGTCTGGTACGATATCGTTACCGATAGCTGACAGTCGTTTATTGGTCTCGATGTCCTCTGCACGTATGGCATCTGCCTCTTTATGGAACTGTGCAACAATCGATTCGCTGGACGCCCAGGTGTTCTGGTCATACAGTGTGAGCATTCGTTCAAGTGCCCAATGCAGGTTCACCGCTGTGGGGCGGGATGCGTCCAGGTAGGCACAAGCTTCTCCGAGTGCAGCTCGGAACGCTTCAGGGCCCTCCTGGTCGAACAGTGGCGAGAATTCCATTGCTGCAAGCAGCACACCATATGCAGCGGTAGCTCCTATGGCAGGCGCACCACGAACGACCATATCGCGTATGGCGAACTCTACGTCCCGATAGTCACGACATACAAACTCTGTATATGCTGTAGGAAGCACTCGCTGATCGATAAGGTGCAGTGCACCCTCCTTGAATTGCAGGGTGATAAAGGATTCATTCACTGTAAGCCTCCTAGTCCTATTGTAGTCCTCGCTCTCTTGCTTGCCGCTGTATATGGTTCCATCGGGACTGTATCTCTTTGGTGAGCTGCTCGATATCGATGGTAAGCAACCGTCTTTGTTCCATGAGAATTTCTCCGTCACAGAGAACCGTATCCACATCGGAAGACTTTGCAGAGAAGACCACCGCACTGAATACATCGTTCAATGGGATCATGTGTGGCTCATCGAGGCGTAGAAGGATTATGTCGGCAGATTTCCCCACTTCCAATGTACCACACAGGTGCGCTCTCCCAAGAGCCCGAGCCCCTCCGATGGTTGCCATCTCAAGGAACGCATACGGTTTTATCTGGGAAGCGACTTTTGCCGATGCTGAACTGAGCATGGCCGCAAGTCGGATCTCCTGGAACATGTCGAGTGAGTTGTTCGAGGATGCACCATCTGTTCCGAGAGCAACGTTTATTCCCTGTACGAGATATTCGGAAATCGGGCTGATTCCATTGCCAAGTTTGCTATTGCTACTCGGGTTGTGCACCACAGAGACACCATGTTCTTTGAGTATGTGTATATCCCGATCGATTGGATGTACACAGTGGGCATAATAGGAACCTTGCGTGGGATAGCCGAACCGATCGAGGAACCCAATGGGACTTGCACCGGTTCGCTCTTTCGAAGTAGTTACTTCGAACAACGATTCACTTGCGTGCGTATGGACTCTGCACCCCTCCTGTTCTGCGATAGAGACTGCGTAAGCGAAGGTCTCTTCACTACAGGTATATACTGCGTGCGGAGCAATGTCGTAGGTGAGCCGGCCCGAACTTCTCTCTGTGATCGTTTTGATTTTCGGAAGAATCTGATCGTAACGACGGTTGGACTCTTGGAGATCACCGAAGAGTGTGAGACCTATGTTTGCTTTTACTTTTGCATCGGCAGCAGCTTGTGCAGTCCTGTCAGGAAAGAAATACATATCGGAAAAACAGGTCGTGCCACTGGCGATCATCTCAGCCATGGCGAGCAAGGATGCAGGATATATATCCTCAGCGGTGAGGAGGTCCTCAAGTTTCCAGATCTGTTGTAGCCAATCATGCAGGTTGGATACAGAATCTCGGTAGTTTCTGAAATAGGTCATGCTCGCATGGGTGTGTGCGTTGATCAAGGATGGCATTGCAATCATACCGTTGGCATGGATGATTTTTTCGGGAGTGAATTGCGAGGGCACATCACCTACTGCGACGATGCGGGTACCATCTATTGCAATATCTCCTTTCAGAACTATACCTTCACCTGTCATAGGAAGCATGGTGGCTTGCGTGATCAGTGTTCTCATGAAGTGGATAGTACCATGAATAATGATGTGGTGTCAGCAGAAGGAGAAGGAAAAGACCACCCGCAGGTGGTCCCTTCTCGTGAGATGGCATGTAAGCTTCTAGTACATGCCGTACAGGGGACCATAAGCCTTACAAGCTCGATAATCCGATCCCTCTTTGTCCATTCCGAACGAATTCCATGCACTTGGTCTAAATACATCTGCTTCAGGCACGTTGTGCATGCTGACAGGAATTCTCAGCATTGAGCAGAGGGTTATCAGGTCGGCTCCTATATGACCATAGCTGATTGCTCCATGGTTTGCTCCCCAAGTTGCCATGACCTGATAGACATCCTTGAACGGACCATCCTTTCCATCTGTTCTCGGCACGAACCAAGTGGTGGGCCAGATTGGGTCTGTTCTCTTGTTGATTACGTCGAATACTTCATCTGGAATATCACAAGTCCATCCCTCGGCAATCTGCAGTACTGGACCGAGTCCTTTGACCATGTTCAATCTGCACATAGTAACTGGCATTTCACCACGGGTGAGGAATGTGGAGGAGTATCCGCCACCCCTAAAATACCCGCCATTGGCGACACTGAACTGAGTGTTCTCGAGGGTAGCTTGTACATCGTTGTCCGTAATCTCCCAATAGGGTTTCATGACAGGATTGCCCTGTTCGTCCTTCATCTGACCGGTAGCATCCAGCGTAGTCGCTCCACTGTTAATCAGGTGGATGAAGCCATCCTTCGCACGGCCAACTGGCTTCCAGCCTGTGACTCGCTCTATGGCTTCTGGACTCCAGTAGGTTCTTACATCACTGAAAATCTGAGCTCGATTAGTCAGTAGTTTACCGAAAAGCATGGAGATTCCGTTGCAGACGTCGTTTTCGGTCGCCATGACAAATGGTTCCCGGATACCATTCCAATCAAAGCTCGTCGTGAGCATCGTCTCCATAAAATCGCCATTAGGCCAGTGGTCTGTCCACTGTCTCTGGCCTTGGAAGCCTGCTGCGATTGCATTACGACCTTTCGATTCTTCGAGGTATCCAAGTTCAGCAAGTGTCTTGTTTCCAATCATGAGGTCGCGCCCGATCATGACCATCTTGATCACATAGTCCCAATCTGCCTTTCTCTGTTCTTCTGAACGTTGCCACTCAGGTGGGTTAACCGAATCTGGAGCTTCGGTGCAATTTTCGGATACCCATTGCTTAGCGCGTGCAAACTCTTCCGGATCGAAGATCTCTTCTTCTACACGCCGAGCGATTTCACTCATATCAACGACTTCCGTTCTCATACCGAGATATGCCTGAAGGAAATCCTGGTCGACAATTGAGCCGGCGATTCCCATGGAACTGCCACCGATCGAGAGATAGGAGCGGTTTCTCATGGTAGCAACGGCGATACCCGCTCGAGCGAATCTGAGAATCCTTTCAGAGACATCGGAGGGAATAGAGGTATCATCATTATCTTGTACATCTCTACCGTAGATACCGAAGGCGGGGAGACCCTTCTGTGTATGTGCAGCAAGAACGGCGGCAAGATAGACTGCACCAGGACGCTCTGTACCATTGAAACCCCAGACAGCCTTCACGGTGAGCGGATCTGCGTCGAAGGTTTCTGTACCATAGCACCAACAAGGGGTGACAGTGAGCGTCACAGCAACATTCTCTCGAGAGAACTTCTCTTGACATTGTGCCGATTCAGCAACTCCACCGATAGTGGAATCCGCAATCACGCATTGGACCGGTTCGCCGTTGGTGTAGAAGAGGTTCTCGCTGATCAGTTTTGCTGCAGATTTCGCCATGTTCATGGTCTGATCCTCAAGCGATTCGCGTACTCCCCGCTGACGACCATCGATGACAGGGCGAATTCCGATCTTCGGTAAAGCGCTCGCGTATCTCAGTTCGGGGCCTACACGATTGATTTTGGTATTGTTTGCCATTTGGCACCTCCTATGGTATATACTTACATTTGTGGTACTACCCGTGTAATCGTTTACATTGTTCATAGTATCGCATACAGTTTGTAAGAACGCAAATAGAATTTCCGCCCGAGAGGGCAAGGAGGATGGAATCATGTTGAAGAATGTACCAAATCTCATTGGTCCTGAGTTGCTAAAGATTCTCATGGAGATGGGGCATGGTGATGAGATAGTCATTGGTGACGGAAACTTCCCTGCAGCTGCATGCGCACAGCGACTTGTACGACTTGACGGTCTCGGCGTACCCGAGGTACTTGAGGCTCTGTTGCAGCTATTGCCACTCGATTCATACGAGGAGAATGCATTCCTTATGGATAAAGGGGCCGACAATACTGTGGAGACGCCGATTTGGGACACCTACAGAGCGGTTGCTCAGGCCGGTGATCCGAATTTCTCCGACTTCTCCTTCATTGAGCGATTCAGCTTTTATGAACGAGCGAAGAAGGCCTATGCAATTATTGCCACCAGTGAACAGGCACTCTATGCCAATATCATTCTCAAGAAAGGGGTAGTGGTCTCCTAGTTAGCACCACGCAAACGATCTATGGTCCGTGACACTTTGCCACGTTGAATTTTTCTGGTGCTTGTCATGGCCATAGGTTTCTCAAGCATGGTAATCTTAGAGATTTTTTTGTAGGCGACCAATTTTTTATTCACTTCACTCACGATTCTCTGAATATCTGCCTCAATCTCGTCGATGCTCATACCCTTTTGTGTGTAGAAGTCGCGGTTTGGGAACACAAGAGCCTCGATTCCCTCGGCCCGTGCCGACTTATTTGCAATATACCCACGAATCATAATCTGTTCTATCTCGGGGTAGAGCTGAAATGCATCTTCTATCTCTTCAGGATAGACATTCTTTCCACCCTCGGTCACGATCATGTTCTTTGCTCTTCCTTTAAGATAGAGATAGTTCTCTTTATCGAGATATCCTAGGTCTCCGGTTTTCAAATATCCGTTCTCAGTGAACAGTTCCAAGGTATTGGTCGGATCCTTGAAGTACCCCTTACAGATATTTGGTCCTTTGACCTGGACTTCTCCAACACCAAACAGATCCGGATCGGCGATTCGCATCTCAACAAGAGGGAACACCTTTCCCACAGAACGAATTTTGAATCTGCTCACCGGATTCAACGTGAGAATAGGGGCGGTCTCGGTTAGACCATATCCCTGAATGAAATCGAGACCAAGTTGCTGATACTGTTGGAAGGTCTTTGGAGAGAGTGGGCCTCCTCCGCAAATGCAGAGTTTGTTGTTCACCATACCAATCCCATCGAGCAGTTGATGGAACCAACGCCGTCCCGGATTGATATGCAACACTCTTCTCAGTATTCCATTTATCCACATGAGCGTACGAATGAATGCATAGGCAAGCATGCCTTTCTCCCGAACTTTCTTCATGAGACCAGTGAGAAATTTATTATACAGAAGCGGTATAGCTAGAAACAGCGAAACTTGACCAGTTCTCATTTCGTTAAGGACTCTGGAGACAACCATTCCCTGTCCGAACAGAAGTTCACAACCATGTCTCAGAGACTCGAGAAATACAGCAGTCATGGAATAGGAGTGGTGAAGGGGAAGAAGCGCGTAGAATACATCCTTGGCTTCGATAGAGAGAAACTGTGGATCAGAAGCCTGATAGACGTCGCTGGTGAAATTTCCATGAGTGAGCACCACGCCCTTCTCGTTTCCTGTGGTGCCACTCGTATAGAGTATGGCTGCTATATCATGCTCAGAAGGGAGTTGATCTAGTAGAGAGCTGGTGTCTACTGCAGGAATCTGTTGAAGACTCGATCGGGCATAGTCGGATTCTCCATTCAGCGAGACTATGCAGTCGAGAGTCGAGAGCCACTCGCTCGCAGAGAGTTTTTCGAGGATATCGGTATCTGCGAACAGTACCTTTGCTTCACTGAATTTACTTAGCGCTTCGACTCGGTCGATCGGCATCTGATTATCCAGAGGAACCACGACGGCAGAAGCAAACTGGATACCAAGATAGGCTATAGCCCATTGAGGCGAGTTTTTTCCGTTTAGAACCACAGTATCCCCTTTCATAACTCCCTGAGAACGGAGATACTCAGCAACCCCGAGAATAGCATGCATGGCCTGGGTATAGGTGAGTGTATGTTTCGCGTTACCGGTGATAGTGGTGAAAGCGGGTCTGTCAGCGTGGTCTCTCATGGTTATGCACAGCATGTGAGGAATAGATGGCCAGGTACCTTCGAAGAGGTCTCCTCGATACTGGTCAAGGACGTCCCAGGAGTGTTTCATCTGATTGTCTCCCATAGGTAGTATAGTTAATAATAACTATACAGTGATTGAAACGAATTTCCTCTATGGTGAGGCAAAATGCGCGAAAAGTCAATTACTTATAAAATAAGATTTAAGTGCAGTAGTTATAATGTACTATCTAGAGCCACATGCCGATTTGCGGTTTTTCAGTCTTGTCGAGCAGATCCTGCAGCGTGATAGAGTCTACCACGCCGTCTATAGCTTTCTTGAGTTGTTCCCAAAGGGGTTGTGTTTCGCAATCTTTAGATCGAGAGCAGGCTTGTGGTCCCTCTTCAATGCATGCAACCGGAGCAAGCGAGCCCTCCATGACCCTAAGAATCATACCACAAGTGATCTGAGCAGGGTCAAGGGCAAGTGAGTATCCTCCCTGTGGTCCACGAATGCTTCTCACGTACCCGACTCTCACCAATTGAATGATGATCTGTTCCAGATATTTATGACTGATATCCTGTCGTTCGGAAATTTCCCGTATTGAGATATAGGTGTCAGATGTCTTTGCTAGTTCAAGCATCAATCGTAGCGCATAGCGCCCTTTAGTGGAAACACGCATTCTTCTCCACCTCCCTCAAACCAGAATACCATAGTATTATAATAGGAACAATAGGAAAAGGCGCCCCACAAGGAGGCGCCTCTCAGAACATGGAATTGGTCATTATCGGTTGAACAGGTATTGATTCACTAAGTTGTTCAACATTTCCTGCTTGCCGCTGATATCCTTTGGATCGGCTCTTCTGCCCAGATCGGCTAGAGTCTCCATGGACATCTTCCCCTGTTCGAACTTCTTCCCTTCTCCTGCATCGAACGATGCGTAGCGATTTGCCTTGAAAGCATCCAATTTCCCATCCTGAAGAATCTTATCGGCCGTTTCAAGACCGAGCGCGAAAGCATCCATCCCGCCAATATGGGCAATGAACAGGTCTTCGAGATCTGTAGAATTTCTTCTTCTCTTTGCATCGAAGTTCAATCCACCGTTATGAAGCCCTCCATTCTTAAGAATAATCAGCATGGCTTCAGTGGTCTCGTAGACATTGGTCGGGAATTCGTCGGTATCCCATCCATTTTGTGCATCGCCTTGGTTGGCATCGACACTTCCGAGCATTCCATGATCAACGCAGACCTGAAGGTCGTGAGCGAATGAGTGACCTGCGAGCGTTGCATGGTTATTCTCGATATTACACTTGAAGTCGTTCTCCAGTCCCTGATCCTTGATAAATGCGATTGCTGTTGCTGCATCGTAGTCATACTGGTGCTTCGATGGTTCCATCGGTTTTGGCTCTATATAGAATGTGCCGTTGAATCCGATCTTTCTGCCATACTCTACCGCCATACGGAAGAACGTGCCGAGATGGTCCTGTTCTCGCTTCGTATCGGTGTTCCAGAGTGTCATGTATCCTTCGCGACCACCCCAGAATGTGTATCCGAGACCACCGAGCATAACGTTCACATCGAGACTCGTCTTAACTTGTAGTGCAGCTCTCCCTACGACAGAAAAGTCGGGATTCGATGCTGCTCCATTCATGTAGCGTGGATGGCTGAAGAGGTTCGATGTATTCCATAGAAGTTTCACACCAGTCTCTTTTTGGAGCTGCTTGAGATGGGTCGCTACCTCAAGATAATTCGCTTCATACTCAGCTGCGTTCGCACCTTCGGGTGAGGCATCGATATCATGGAAAGCATAGAAGGGAGCCCCAATTTTTGTAAAGAACTCGAAGGCTGCTTCTGCTTTCTTCTTTGCAGCAGTCATGGGGTCGGAATCTTTCCAGGGGAACCGCATGGTTGCATCGCCGAAAGGGTCGTTACCATCTGCACAGAACGAGTGCCAGTACGCAATGGAGAAACGGAGATGTTCCTCCATGGTCTTTCCTGCCACAACTTTCTGCGGATTGTAGAACTTGAAAGCCAAAGGGTTATCTGACCCGGGTCCTTCGTACCCGATTTTTCCGATTCCCTTGAAATACTCTCGATTCCCAATGAAATAATCGCTCATGAATGCCTCCTTGAACGTTGTAGTCTGCCCGTTAACCAAACAGTGGTTCAACGGTGTCCACATACGCCTTATATGTTTTATACACATCTTTATATGCTTCGACATGGTCTGCAACAGGATTACATGCTGCAACCGTATCGAGTTTTACATGTTCAGCAACGATCTCCTCGATAGATACCGACGCTCCCTGTAGCTGGGTGTAGCACCAGTATGCTTGCAACGCCGCCCCAAGAGCCGCGGCTTCGGTTATAATGGGAACCACCACCGGCAGGTTACAGATATCGGCCACCATCTGTCTCCAGATGGCAGATTTGGCACCTCCACCGATAAGACGAATCTCCCGCGCTTCGTAGCCAAGTTCTCCAAATGCATCGAGACCGAGCTTCAGGCCGAAGATCGCAGATTCCAGCGCTGCTCGACTGATATTCTCCTCAGTCATGTTATGCAGATCGAATCCCACAAGGCACCCTTTTCCACGTGGATAGTTTGGTGTCCGTTCCCCATTGAAATAGGGGAGCATGATCACACCCTCTGCACCGATTGGAGCTCCTTTCGCCGTATTGTCGAATGCTACCACACCCTTTTTGAAGAGTGTTCTGGTGACTTCGCTTGCTACAGTACAGTTCATGGTGCATAGCAGCGGAAGCCAGTTCCCAGTCGAACTGCAGAATGCAGCAAGAAGACCCTGAGGATCGATCACAGGAGTGTCCGACGCACCGAAGATCGTCCCTGAGGTACCAAGACTCATAGTGAGCGAACCATCACGAACAGTGCCTGTTCCGATTGCTCCCATCATATTATCTCCACCACCGGATGACACGGGAATACCGCTCGGAATACCGAGAGCTGCTGCAGCGGTCTCGGTTACATACCCCGCCGGTTCATGCGCTTCGATGAGCTTTGGAAGCGTTTCGAGCAGATTTCGTTCGGAATCCAAGCATGTTACCAGACGTTCTGACCAAGTTCTGGTTCGCACATCGAGTAGAGCAGTGCCGGACGCATCTCCATACTCCATGGTGTAGTCTCCAGTGAGCCAGTAGTTAATGTAGTCGTGCGGGAGCAGTATGTGGGCAAGTTTTGCATAGAGCTCTGGTCTATGTTTTTTCATCCAGAGAATTTTTGGAGCGGTATAACCGGGTAGGACGAGGTTGCCCTCCTGTTCAAGAAGCGCATCTCTGCCTCCTGCACAAGCTGTGATCTCATCGCACTCCTGCGTGGTCGATGTGTCATTCCACAATTTCACAGGCCCTAGCACGGATCCCGATTCATCGACAGGGACGAACCCATGTTGCTGACCGGAGACCCCAATCGCCACTATTGACGCTTTGACTTCTTTGTCGATTGGATCGAAACAATGCTGCATGGCACTGATCCACCAAGATGCTTCCTGTTCTCTAGATCCATCGTCTCGACTGATCAACTCATGAGGCGATTGACCGGAAGCGATTATGGTTTGTTTTTCAGTATCATAGCAGATTACCTTGGTGCTCTGTGTGCCAACATCTATACCTGCAACTAGTGCCATTTTGATTACCTCCAGTACATACATCCTGTTTTTCTACTATCGTATTATATCACGCAGGTTTGAATAGACAAAATTGTACACCCATGTATATTATTGACATATGGAGATACAAGACGCTGTGTTTGTCTACCAGATGAAAAACCCCAAGGAGTTGCGCTGGCACGGAAGAACGCATGCGCACGGAGAGAGGGAGTTCGAGATCCACTACTTTCTCGGAGGCGATGGTGAGTTTGTGAATGGTAAGACTTCATATACGATCAGCCCTGGAGCGCTCTTTGTAAGTGCTCCAAAGACAGTCCACTCTATTCATGCTCGAGCAGATGATCCGGTGACATACTACGCCATACTTATCGATGTGGGTGAGGGTGATGAGGCACTAGGGTTCATGTTGCGTGATCAGGAGCGACAGTCTCCGTTCCATATCGGGACGAATTATCGATTCTTCTTCGAGGAAGTGAAGGAGAAAGGGCTCTCTCAATCGATGAAAAGGCGCCAGTCTGCCTGTCATCAGATGTGTTCTCTTCTGTACATGCTCGAGGAGGGACCTGACGGAATCGGCAACGACAACGAAAGTAGACACCTTGAGCGTGCTCTTAGAATCATGCAGAAAAATGTCATGGGATCGCTCACACTCGGTGAACTTGCAGACGAGCTGAACCTGACCGAGTCCTATTTTATCAGACTTTTCTCTCGGAGAATGCGTCAGACTCCCATGAAATACTACATGAAGCTCAAAGTGGAGGCAGCCAGTGCCCTATTAACCTGTACCGAGTTGTCGGTGAAGGAGATATCGGCGAAACTCGGGTTCTCCAGTGAGTTCCATTTCAGTAAACAGTTCAAACTGAAAACGGGAATGGCACCAACGTATTATCGGAGAAATTATTTACAGATGCTCGGTAGCGGTGCAGAGTTGTCAGATATGATAAAGCGCCAATAGCATACCTACCGTGACTAAACCGGTAACAAAGAGTGCAACACTGCTAGCAGCTCCCTGTTGCTTGCCAAGCTCCATGGCTCGGGATGTACCGATCACATGGCTGGAGGTCCCCATGGCTATTCCCTGCAATACTGGATTCTTAACCTTGAACAGACGCAGAATGACCGGGCCTATGAGTGTCCCTGAAATTCCTGTGATAATTACCGACATGACCACAATGGAGAGATCAGCTGATGTGACTGGAACCAATTCTATGGCAATCGCGGTGGTAACCGATTTAGTCAGAAGCGAGCGTTCGAGAATCAACGAGAGACCGAATAGTTTGCTGAGTAGCAGTACGGAGGCTATAGAGACGAACGCTCCAACAGTACTTCCCACCGCAATGGGTAGGTAATTCCCTTTTAGTGAATCGAGATTCTCATATACCATGACTGCAAGACATATCGTCGCGGGAAGGATGAGCATCATCAGTAAATCGCCGCCTTGTTGATAGTGGGAAATCGGAATACCGGTAACTCGCAGTATCGCTATGCAGACAAGGGATGCAACCACAATGGGATTCGCGATCGGAGAGTGGACATTTCGTAACACGCGTCTCGATACAAGGTATGCCAACAGTGTAAGTGTTATGCCGAATTCTGGAAGGACGGTAATGGTATCGATCATGGCTGAGTCCTCTTTTTCCCGACCATACGTTGAAAGCGCATGACCAGAGCTGCAGAACCAAGTGTTGCAAGGAATGTAAGTGTGGTGCTGATTACGATGATTAGGACATAGGTGAAAGATTGTGATCCCAACAGTTCAGTGTGATCTGCAACGTCAACAATCGGGGGAATGAAAAGTACTCCCATATAGGCAAGCAGGATATGGGCGGTACGGTCTATGTGATGAGGACGGATCGCCTTCACCAACAACAGGACAAGGAGGATGAGCATGCCTGCTACACTCGGAGGAAGTGCGATTGGTAACAGGTGTGATACGATGGATCCCGATAGGGAGATGAGCGCAATGAGCGTAATCTGACCGAAAATCACCATAGTCTCGATAATGTACCGATTTCACGTATGAGTTGCAAGCAATGCAGTGGTTCTCATCCTAGTATTCGAAAATGATGCAAGAAAAGTATTGATATTGAAAGCAAAACGTAATAGAATCGAAAGTGAAAAGAAAATTTTTAGAAAGGTGGTCAGGAGCATGGTGGGCTTATCCACTCGCGAAGAACAGATAGTTGAACTCCTCAGGGCCGGTAGTGAAATATCGGTGAATTCGTTGAGCGAGAAACTGAAAGTCTCCGCTGTGACCATTCGTGCAGACCTGAAGTCACTATCGGCAAAGGGTATTATTGTACGTGCCAGAGGTGCAGCAATGCTCGCCTATCATCCACTTTTCTCGGAGAAGCAATCGAGCAACCTGGAGAGTAAGGAGAACATTGCCAAGGCCGCAGCATCTCTCGTGTCCGATGGTGATCGAATCATGATAACCAACGGAACCACAAGTGCGCTCATCGGTCGCTACCTGCTTGGAAAGCGGGATGTTCAGGTTGTTTCGAACTCCACACTGCTCACGCCCTATGCGCGGGTGAATCCAAATTTGTCGCTTACCATCGTGGGAGGAGAGTTCCGTCCATCGGCAGAGGCGCTTGTAGGTCCTGTAGCGCTGAATCAGTTGCAGGAGTACCACGTGAAAATGACCTTCACCGGTACCGATGGACTGACTCTCGAACATGGACTTACCACGCATCTCATGGAGAATGCCGAGATCGTGAGACAGATGTGCAAGCAGGCGACGAAACGGGTGCTGGTCGCGGACTCTTCGAAGTTCGGAAAGCAGGGGTTCGTCAGAATTTTTCCGATGTCCGATATCGATGTCCTGATCACCGACAGTGGCCTCAATCCAAAGGCCGTGGAAGCTATCAGGAATCTGGGTATAGAAGTAATCGTAGTTTGATGAGCAGTAAATCATCTGCTCACGAGAGGAGAACATATGGCAGTAGAAGTAGTAATGCCGAAACAAGGAAACTCTGTAGAGTCGTGCATCATCATTGACTGGAAGGTGCAAGAGGGAGATATCGTCTCTGTTGGCGATGTCGTCTGTGAGGCGGAGACCGATAAGTCTACGATAGAGGTTGAATCGACCGCAGATGGGACAGTTCTGAAATTGTTGTATGCAGTCGAGGAAGAAGTACCCGTCATGAAACCCATCATGGTCGTAGGAGAGCCGGGCGAACAAGTGCAAGAGGCTCCTACGGGAGATTCTGCTTCCGAGCCTACTGAAAGAGAAGATTCGAAGTCTGAGACAAAGGAGTCCACTCCTGCTCCGGAATTTAAACACGCATCGACGGCCGGGTCAGAGCACTCAGCTCATCCGGTGAGTCCCCGAGCACGGGCAGCTGCAACCGCTGCTGGTGTAGATGCGACAACTCTCGATCCCACTGGTCCGAAAGGGCGTGTGATAGAGCGCGATGTCATTGGTGCTCTGAAAGGAAGAGAGCCTCTCACTCCCGCGGCGAAGGCGGCACTGGTAGAGCAGGGGCTGCAGTCACCGGAGCGTGGTAGTGGAATAGGGGGGCGTGTCCGTTCAGAGGATCTTGTCCAAGTTCCGCAGCAACCATCGGCACAGCCCCTGGCTGGTTCCGATGGTTCGTTCCCTGGTCCGGTTGTTGAGACTGCAGTGAAGGGTGTACGGAAAGTGACAGCCAAAAGAATGCATGCATCGTTGGCAGAGACTGCACAATTCACTATGAACGCATATGCAGATGCTTCTGCTCTCCAGTCACTTAGAGCTCGGTTCAAAGCCAGTGCTCCCGAGTTAGGATTGCAGAATGTCACCATAAACGATCTGGTGCTTTTCGCAGTATCTCGCACATTACTACAATTTCCCTATATGAACAGTCATTTCCTCGGAGATTCCATTCGCACATTCGAAGAGGTTCACCTCGGTTGTGCTGTGGATACGCCAAAGGGTCTTCTTGTGCCGGTTATCAGACATGCACATGCTCGTTCTCTGAAACAACTCTCAGATGAATTCAAACGATTGGCTTCATTGGGAGTCGAAGGTAAGGCCCAACCAGATGATCTCACTGGAGGAACGTTCACCGTAACGAACCTTGGCGGTCTCGGTGTGGATACGTTCACTCCTGTGATCAATGTGCCAGAGGTAGCCATTCTCGGCGTGGGAGGTATCTCCCTTCGTGCTGTACAAAACGAAGATGACGATCTACAGTTCATTCCGCATATCGGTCTCTCGTTGACGATCGATCATCAGGCTGTCGATGGTGCTCCCGGTGCCAGATTCTTGAAGGCTCTGTGTGACAACATTGCTTCGTTGGATCTCATTATGGCACTGTAGAGGAGGAGTTATGGAATCATATGATCTTATAGTGATTGGAGCTGGTCCTGGTGGCTACATAGCTGCAGAGCGCGCTGGAGCGCTGGGACGAAAGGTGTTGTTGATTGAGCGCGATCATCTCGGAGGGGTCTGCACCAACTGGGGTTGTATTCCTACGAAGAGCCTATTGAATTCGGCCAAACTCTACCGACATGCAAAGGAGTCGGCAGACAAGGGAGTAGTGACTGAATCGGTGAAGTTCGACCTGAAGCGTGCCATGAGTTGGAAACAGGAGACTATCGAAACGCTAAGAAACGGTATTCAGTTCCTCATGAAGAGCAATAAGGTGACCGTGGTGAAGGGAGAGGCTGAATGTGTCGATTCACACCATGTCCGAGTAGGTGATGACCTTTATGAGGGGACACACCTGATGCTTGCCACCGGAAGCTCTCCCATCGTCCCTCCGATCAAAGGGTACGATCTGCCGCATGTGATGACGAGCAATGAAGTATTGGAAATCGAAGCTCTTCCTCAATCTCTCGTGATAATAGGTGGAGGCGTCATAGGAATCGAATTTGCCTCATTCTTCTCATCTGTCGGTGTCGATGTAACCGTAGTAGAGATGATGGATGAGATTCTTCCCATGTTGGAACCTGAGTTCGCGAAACTTATGCGACGTGAGTTGAAACCGGTGAAATTCCATCTTGGCAGTACAGTTACCGGGATAACCGAAGAGCAGGTCATCTTTACAGATGCCAAGGGGAAAGAGCAGAAGATCTCTGCAGAACGAGTGTTGATGAGTGTCGGACGAAAACCGAACACCGGGAATCTGAAGAGACTGCAGCTCGATATCGGTAAAAACGGAGTTGTCGTGGATGATCTACTCAGGACCAACATTCCCGATGTCTTTGCGGTCGGAGATCTCACCGGCAAGTCTCTTCTTGCCCATTCTGCAACACGTATGGCGGAAGTGGTCGTATCAAACCTCTACGGTGTTGGTGGCCAACGCATGCGGTATCATGCGATTCCTTGGGCAGTATACAGTATACCCGAAGCAGCCGGTTGTGGTCTTACCGAACAGGAGGCCGTGAAACAAGGAAGGGAAGTTCTTACCGGAACCACGCAGATGCGTGCAAATGGAAGATTTCTCGCTGAACATGGGAAGCGGGCAGCTGGATTGTGCAAAGTGGTCATCGATGCGAAGAGCAAGGTGATTCTTGGGATCCATCTGCTGGGTCCGTACAGCAGCGAAATGATCTATGGTGCATCTGCGATCATTGAAGCCGAGCTGAGAATTCAGGATGTGAAGGAGATTGTATTTCCTCACCCCAGCGTCTCCGAAGTAATCAGAGACACATTATTCGCACTAGAACATACCCTTTGAGGTAAAGGAGATTTATAGATGTCAAAACAAATTACACTCGATCCTGTAGCATTGCGGGAAAAAGATACCATCACTGTTCCCAAGATCCCGGTGAATCACTATACACCGGATTTCAAGAAAGAACTGAAAGTGTACGGCAAAGAGCGGCTGGTAAAGGTCTTCTATGACATGCTCGTGATTCGCGAATTCGAATCCATGCTCGATTCGATCAAAAGAGAGGGCGTGTACCAAGGGATCTCCTACAACCACAAGGGCCCGGCACACTTGAGTATAGGCCAGGAGTCGGCTGCGGTGGGACAGGCGCTCAACTTGGATCCCGAAGATTTCATCTTTGGATCTCACCGAAGTCATGGTGAAATCCTGAGTAAGTGTCTCTCAGCGATTGATAAGATGGACGAGAAGGATATCACCACCATCATGGAAGAGTTCATGGGGGGTGAAACCTACGAAATCGTCAAGAAACATTATCCTGGAAAAAACCCCAAGGATCTTGCCGAGAATTTTGTGATCTATGGCACCCTTGCCGAGATCTATGCGAAGGCTCCCGGATTCAGCAAAGGACTTGGTGGGTCAATGCATACGTTCTTCGCTCCATTCGGCAGCATGCCGAACAATGCCATTGTTGGTGGATCGGGAACGATCGCCTTTGGTTCTGCTCTGTATAAGAAGATCAACCGGAAGAAAGGTATCGTAATTGCCAATATCGGAGATGGCTCTCTTGCACGCGGCCCCGTCTGGGAAGCTATGAATATGGCCTCCATGGATCAGTACAACACGCTCTGGGACGAAAACAAGGGTGCACCTCCCTACATGGTGAATGTATTCGACAATTTTTATGGCATGGGAGGTCAGCCTGTAGGGGAGACCGGTGGTATGGGAGTTGCTGCCCGGATGGGTGCCGGGGTGAACCCCGATGCCATGCATGCAGAACGTGTTGATGGGTTCAATCCACTTGCTGTGGCAGATGCAGTTGCACGGAAGAAGAAATTGCTTCTGGAAGGGAAGGGCCCGGTATTCATGGATACTATTACGTATCGTTTCAGTGGCCACAGCCCCTCGGATGCTATGACCTATCGAACAAAGGAGGAGCTTGAAGCCTTCAAGGCGCAGGATCCGGTATTCGCCTACGGTAGATATATCGTAGATAACGGTCTTGTCACCGAAGATGATCTTGAGGCAATGAAGAACACGATTCTCGAAAAGATGAAGAAGGCGCTCGAACTGACTGTGAACGATGACATTTCTCCCATGGTCGATGAACAGTTCATCGAGAGTGTTATGTTCAGCAATGGGAATCGAGAAAAACTCGACGACCGGGATCCAGAGTTGAGTCAGAAACTCGAGGAGAACGCGCGCGTACAGCAGATTGCGAAACGGAACCGGTATGCGTTCGATGAACAAGGAAAAGAGTATCCTGCAAGCAGACAGTATCAGTATCGAGATGCAGTATTCGAGGCCATGGTTCACCGTTTCTCCATCGATCCGACACTGGTCGCCTATGGAGAAGATCATCGTGACTGGGGTGGCGCCTTCGCTTGTTATCGTGGACTCACTGAATTACTTCCCTACCATAGATTCTTCAACTCACCGATCTCTGAGTCGGCTATCGTTGGAAGTGGTGTAGGATATGCCATGAGTGGAGGACGAGCGGTTGTGGAACTCATGTACTGCGACTTCCTCGGCTGTGCAGGCGATGAAGTCTTCAATCAGATGCCGAAGTGGCAGGCAATGTCCGCCGGTGCTCTGCAGATGCCTCTGGTATTGCGCGTATCGGTTGGAAACAAATATGGAGCTCAACACTCCCAGGAGTGGACCAGTATGGTAGCTTCGGTTCCTGGCCTCAAGGCAATGTACCCGGCAACACCCTACGATGTGAAAGGTATGCTCAACTATGCGTTGCGTGGTACCGATCCTGTAGTGTTCTTTGAGAGCCAGAAGTTATACGGTATCGGAGAGATGTTTGAGAAGGATGGGGTTCCTGAAGGGTATTATGAGATACCGGAAGGAGAGCCAGCAATTCGGAAAGCAGGAAGCGATGTGACACTGATTGCACTCGGGCCTTCACTCTATACTTGTATGGATGCTGCGAAGAAGCTCAAAGAGACGTATGGAGTTGAAGCAGAAGTGGTGGATCTCAGGTGGATCAATCCCCTGAAGTACGATCTTCTTGTCGAATCCATAAAAAAGACTGGAAAGGCAGTATTGGTCACCGACAGTACTGAGAGAGGTAGCTACCTGCAGACTGTAGCAGCGAACCTTGCACGCCTTGCGTTCGATTATCTCGATGCACCTCCAGTTGTGGTTGGATCCAGAAACTGGATCACTCCTCCGGCTGAGATGGAAGATTACTACTTCCCTCAAGTGGATACCATCATAGATACGATACACGAACAGATCATGCCTATCGCCGGTCATACAGTTACGAGAAACAGGACGGACGGCGAGTTCGCTCGCATGCAGCTAGCAGGCGTCTGATCGATAACGTCACACCAATGCCAAGACCCGCCCTTCGGCGGGCCTTGGATTAGTATCTTGCGATGAGGAGCAATTGACTATGCAAAAAAGTGATAAAGAGATCTTCCCTTTAGATACAGTAAGAAATGACTTGCAGAATCGGGATAAGAATCTGAGATTGGAAGCCGCTTCACGTATTGGGCGAGCGGTTCAAGATGGGCGTCTGCAGAGGACTGTTCTCGAGGAGGTGAACAACCATGTGCATACCACATACTCGTTCAGTCCGTATGAACCGGCGGCTGCTTCGTTTGCAGCATGGGAGTCCGGTCTCGGAATCGTGGGCTCCATAGATCATGACAGCATTGGAGCAGCTCGTGAAATGCTCGATGCCTCGGCAAGAATCGGTATTGCCAGTACGGTCGGATTCGAAGTGCGTACAGGATTTCTCGACTCTCCCTTCGCTGATAAGAAGATCAATAATCCCGATTCTCCTGGCATTGTATACATGTGTGTACATGGTGTGCCGGCGCGGCATATCGATGCAGTGAATGAGTTCCTCTTACCGATTCGAGAGATTCGGAATGCAAGAAATCGTGCGCAAGTATCGGCACTGAATGACCTCATTACCGTAAATGGTCTTGAACCGCTCGACTTCGATCGGGATGTGGTGCCACTATCTCGCTGGCATGATGGTGGAAGCATAACAGAGAGACATATCCTCCATGCATGTGCTGCCAGAATCATGAGTATGGTGCCTGCCGGTGCAGAACTCGTATCCTTCCTCGAACAGAACCTCAACATTACAGTCACAGGTAAGGTGCGTAGCTTTCTATCAGATTCTACGAACCCCCATTACCAGTACGACCTGCTTGGGGTGTTGAAGAGTTCCTATCTTCCCCGTTTCTTCATTCAACCAGATCGAAATGAGACGGTGGATGCACGAACGGTTGTCGCCTTCGCACGATCCATAGGGGCGATTCCCGCTTATGCATATCTCGGTGACATAGCCGAGAGTATCACGGGAGATAAAAAGGCTGAGAAGTTCGAGGATGATTTTCTCGATGAGCTAGTAGCGTATCTTGCTGAGATCGGGTTTCCAGCGATCACCTATATGCCGCCCCGCAACACGAAGCGCCAGATGGAGCGATTGCAGGGGCTTTGTAGAGCTCATGGTCTCATGGAGATCAGTGGTGTGGATATCAATTCATCGAGGCAATCATTCAACTGTCCAGAGATGCTGGATCCAGGCTGTGTCCATCTGGTCGATTCAGCATGGGCACTCGTAGCGCATGAAAAGTTAACCGAATATTCGAGCGAGTGGGATTTGTTCAGTTTGAACAACCCTTTAGCGAAGGTGCCACTCGAGCAGCGGATTTCAAGCTATGCCGATCTTGGTCGGCGTATGGATCCATTCAATCCGGAATCCATCATAGATGAAGCAAAAAGAGTATTGAATTAAAGGAGAATACTGCATGGAAATACCAAAACCCGATCCGAAATACTGGATCCCACCCATTGTACGAGGAATGACCTGTAATGGTGAGACTGGACTTTTCGTAACTGCAATGGATGCCGGTGAAGCAGAGTTCACATTGACGTCCATAGACATGAATAAGACTCTTGAACATCATGTGAGTGAGTGGAGAGGGGCTTTTACTGCATTCACCGAAAAGCATCGAAGGTATCCGAAATCGGTTGCTCTCGAGGGTGCGAATTGGGTTCTCGGACTGGGTGATGAGTTCGACACTGCCTCGAAGGGAATCGGCTCTGATAGGAATCCGGCATTACCTGGATCGTCTGCTCGTGCCGATATCATGCGAGGTAAGATCTCTCTAGTCACCGGTGGTGCACAGGGGTTCGGCGAAGGTTTCGTGAAAGGGCTGATAGATGAAGGCGGTTTCGTTTACATAGCAGATATGAACCATGGAGGAGCAAAGGAACTTGCAGAAAAATTGAATCAATCGGCTGGGAGAACTGTTGCCAGAGGGGTATATGTCAATGTGACCGAAGAGGAGTCTGTCGAACGGATGATGGACGAAGTCGCGCGCACCACCGGATCGATCGATCTATTCGTCTCCAATGCAGGTGTACTCAAAGCCGGTAGCGTGAAAGAGCTCTCTTTGCAAGACTTTCAGTTCGTGACTTCGGTCGATTATACCGGATTCTTCATCTGCACAAAATTCGCTGCTCGACAGCTTGCGCTGCAAAATGTCGGCTCGAACGGTCGTTATTTGACAGACATTGTAACCATAAGTAGCAAAAGCGGACTTGAGGGGTCGAACAAGAACGGAGCGTATGCCGGAGCCAAATTCGGTACCATAGGACTTGCGCAGAGTTTTGCATTGGAACTGGTTACCGACAATATCAAGGTCAATGCGGTCTGTCCGGGCAACTTTCTCGATGGACCACTCTGGTCTGACCCTGATCGAGGGTTGTTTGTCCAGTACCTCAGGGCTGGAAAAGTACCCGGTGCGAGGACTGTTGAAGATGTGCGAAGGTCGTATGAGTCCAAAGTCCCGTTGAATCGAGGATGCAGAACTGAAGATGTAGTACGTGCAATATGTTATATTGTTGAACAGAAATATGAGACCGGTCAGGCTGTTCCTGTGACAGGTGGTCAGGTCATGCTCAATTAGGCAGGAGGAAGCCATGAAGACAAGAGCGGTAAGATTGTATGGAAAGAATGATCTGCGGATAGAAGAGTTTGAACTCCCCGCAATCAAGGATGATGAGATATTAGCAAAAATCATAACTAACAGTGTCTGTATGTCCGATCACAAGGCTGCGGAGCAGGGTGGTGATCACAAGAGAATTCCAGATGATGTGGCCGATAATCCTATCATCTTGGGACATGAATTTTGCGGAGAGATTGTGGAAGTAGGGAGCAAGTGGGCCGATTCCTTCTCTGCTGGAGATCGATTCTCGATTCAACCTGCACTGAATTATAAAGGAACTCTCGATGCACCTGGGTACTCATACCAGTACATTGGTGGAGATGCCACCTACATCGTGATCCCCAATGAGGTCATGGAGTTGGATTGTCTACTGAAGTACGAAGGAGATGCGTTCTTTCTTGGTTCTCTTGCAGAGCCGGTCTCGTGTATCGTCGGTACCTATCACGCTATGTACCACACCACAGGAGGATCGTATGTCCACAAGATGGGCATTGTAGAGGGTGGAAATGTCGCTATTCTCGCAGGTGTCGGTCCTATGGGACTGGGAGCCATTGATTACGGTCTCCACTGTGACAGAAAGCCTGGCCTCATGGTGGTGACCGACATTGACGAAGCACGATTGGCTCGTGCTGCAGAATTATACACTGTCGAGGATGCTGAGAAGCAGGGAGTGAAGCTGGTCTACTTGAATACAAAGGATCTCGACGATCCAGTGGCTGAATTGAAGAAGCTATCTGGTGGCCACGGTTATGATGATGTATTCGTCATGGCTCCGGTTCGTCCTCTGGTTGAGCAGGCTGATGCTATTCTCGCCAAAGATGGCTGTCTTAACTTTTTCGCAGGTCCAAACAGAACCGACTTCAGTGCTATGTTGAATTTCTACAATGTCCACTATGGAAGTACGCATATCGTGGGAACCAGTGGAGGAAATACTGCAGATATGAAGGAATCTCTCCAGATGATGGAGCAGGGATTGATCAATCCTTCGGTAATGATTACACACATCGGAGGGTTGAACGCGGTTCCAGAGACCGTGATCAAACTTCCTTCAATCCCAGGCGGCAAGAAGCTTATGTATACACACATAAGTCTTCCGTTGACGGCGATTGCCGATTTCGCAGAGGTTGGTAAGCGTGATCCTCTGTTTGCGAAGCTTGCCGAACTCGTGGAGAAACACGGTGGATTGTGGAATATTGAAGCTGAACGTTTCCTCTTGGAAAACGCACCAAAAATGGATTCATAGTAGAGGAGTATACCCATGGCCAAGCACATAGCAGTTGACCTAGGCGCATCAAATGGAAGAGTGATTGTTGGAGATGTCTCGGGATTTGAAGTGATGAATCGTTTCGTTACAAGAAATGAGATGCATCTACACGAGTCCCATTGGGATATCACCTATATCTTCTCTGAGATCAAAAAGGGTATCAAGGAGGCATTTTCCCGCTATGGTGATGAAATTGTCTCCATCGGAGTCGACTCCTGGGGGGTCGACTACGGATTACTCGATGCTTATGGGTCGCTCATCGCTCTACCGTATCACTATCGGGATTCGAGAACCGATGGCATGGTGGAGTATGTCTGTGACAAACTTGGCAAACGGGAAATATTCGAGAGAACGGGGCTTGCATTCCAGCCATTCAACACCTTGTATCAACTTGCTGCCATGCAGGTCTCTCGTCCGGAAACCCTAGCGCTTGCTAAACACTATCTCTCGATTCCCGATCTGATCAACTACTGGTTGACCGGTAGCATGGTGAATGAAGTAACACATGCCAGCACTACGCAGCTGTACAATCCTAATACACAGGATTGGGATTGGGAGACCATAGAAGGTATGGGCTTCCCCCGAACGATGTTCGGGACTCTGGTGGATAGCGGTACAGTAGTCGGCCCTCTCCATCCAGCTGTGGCTCAGGAGCTTCATGCACCCGATTCGGTAGTTGTTGTAGCCGTCGGTTGCCATGATACGGCATCGGCGGTTGCGGCTGTACCTGCTGAACCTGGCAAGGATTTTCTCTATATCTCCAGTGGAACCTGGTCGCTGCTTGGCGTAGAGTCGGACAAGCCGATCATAACCGAGACGGCTCTCGAGAGCGGGTTCACGAACGAAGTTGCCGTAAACAAGAACATCCGATTCTTGAAGAATATTATGGGAATGTGGATTCAGCAGGAGTGTGTTCGGTATTGGGAGTCGAAAGGGGAGGAGATTGCGTGGAAGGATCTCGATGCAGAGACGTTGGCGTGTGCTGACTATCCCGGGTATATCGATCCCGATGACAATCGGTATCTGAAACCAAACACTCCCCAGTCGCTCATGATCGATCGAGTAGCAGAGAACACGAGGGAACTTGGGTTCAGAGCCCCCGAAAGTAAAGGTGAGTATATGGTCGCCATCTATCGTGGTCTGGCTAAAGCATACGCAAAGGCGATCAAACATCTGGAATCAATCACCGGTAAGAGCTATGCAAACCTGCATATCATAGGGGGTGGGTGCAAGAATGAGATTCTCGACCAATGGAGTGCCGACGAGACTGGACTCACTGTCTATGCAGGGCCGATCGAAGCGACAGCACTTGGAAATATCTTGGTTCAGAGTGTGGCCACAGGAACCATCAGCTCGCTCCAAGAGGGGCGTTCTCATATTATCAATCGACAGAAGGTGAAGCGATTCGACCCTAGATCCTAGATCTGTAGCCTTGAGTTCGCAGTAACCGGTTTCTTTGTGAGACCGGTTTTTTGTTGCGTGAGTGTTGCTGAAAGATGTCTGCTATAGAGAAAATCTGTATATTTATGTATTAACTGTTGTATAAATATCGAGAAACTGATAGCATGCAACAAATTTATTGAGTATGCAACAAAAAGGTGTGCATTTTTGAGGAGCTTGCCCATGTACGATACCGAATTGATTCTATCCGATGGAACTC
>Ga0334900_1001561_pt1 | contig 23877 bp, 21 predicted proteins | sample GraSluR3_MG_2_FD_207231 | JGI IMG/M metagenome (GOLD analysis project Ga0334900, IMG submission 207231) | Sludge microbial communities from methane-producing bioreactor in Wageningen University, Netherlands - Granular Sludge_31_08-R3 | ecosystem: Engineered > Bioreactor > Anaerobic >...
GCCTGCAGCCGGATCTGCAAGTCCTCGCGGTCGAGATCCACGGGCCCGTCGTCGAGCGGCAAGGTAACCCGGCCCTCACGCTCGATTTGCCCGAGCAGTCGGCCCGCGTCGGCCTCGTCCAACGCCGCGCGGAGCCGCGGCAGGCGGCGACCCAGCCGTGGGCCGAGCCGTTTCAGGTCGGGCAGCACCGTGTAGCGGATGTACGGCTCGGCCTTCTGGGTGAACTCGACCTTCTTGACGTTCAACTCTTCGGAGATAAGCTCCCCGTGCTCCTCGAGCCACCCGGTGTGCGAGGCGTCGGCCAGCACGACCTCGACCCGGGCCAGCGGCTGGCGCACCTTCAGCTTCGCCTCCATGCGCGCACTGCGGCCGAGCGAGACGATCTCGCGCACCAGCGCCATCCGCTCGGAAAGCGGCTCGTCGACGACCCGATCGTCGGCCGCCGGATAGTCGCACAAATGCACGCTCTCGGCGCAGCGACCCTCGAACGCCGCGACGGCCAGGTTCTGCCACATCGTCTCGGCGACGAACGGCACAAACGGCGCGATGAGCTTGCAGGTGCTCAGCAGGCACTCGTAGAGGGTCCAGTGGGCGTCGGTCTTGTCGGCCGTCGCCTCGCCCGACCAGAACCGGTTGCGGCTGCGGCGCACGTACCAGTTCGACAGCGCGTCGACGAACTCGGTCAAGCGGACGCACGCCCCGTAGTTGTCGTAGGCGTCCATGCGCTCGACCACGGCGCCGGTGGTGCGGTGCAGCTCGCTGAGAATCCACCGGTCCAGCTCGCCCCGTTCCGCCACCGGGCGAAAATCGCCGGCCCCGGCCAGCACGTCGGGCGTCAACGAGCCCCCGTCGCCGGGAATCCGGGCGCCCGGGTCGAAACCGTCGATGTTCGCGTAGATCACGAAGAAGCTGTACACGTTCCACAGCCGCAGCAGGAACTCGGGAATCGACTCCTTGATCGCCCGCTCGCTGTAGAGAATCGAGTTCCACGGCGCCTGGTTGGCGAAAAAGTACCAGCGTAGCGCGTCGGCCCCGTAGGCGTCGAAGATCTCCTGCGGGGCGCGGTAGTTGCGCAACTGCTTCGACATCTTGCCTACCTTGCGGCTGTACTTCTTGCCGCAGGCCGCCCGGGCCTCCTCCTCGCCCAGGAAACGCTGCTTGCCGTCGGCGCTTTCCCACCATTCGGCCAGCATCAGGCCCAGCACGACGCAGGTTCGATAGGGGTGGGGATAGGGCACCGCCGGCGCGGCCGCCGCGCCGAACCCCTCGGCGCCGGCCGCCGGCTTGCCGTCCTCCTCGCTGAACAGCAGCGTGCTGATCGCCAGCAGGCTGTAGAACCACCCGCGCGTCTGGTCGAGAGCCTCGCTGATGAAGTCGGCGGGAAACTGCCCGGCAAGCCGCTCGCGCGAGCCCGCCAGACCGGGGTATCCCCACTGGGCAAACGGCATGGCACCCGAATCGAACCAGCAGTCGATCACCTCGGGCACCCGGCGCATGCGATTGCCGGGCGCCTTGGGCGAGTCGTAGGTGATCGCGTCGATGTACGGCTTGTGCACTCGCAGATCGTCGGGCAGATCGGGGTTCTTCCGCTTGGCCGCTTCCCAGACCTCGACCCCCTCGACGCCGGGTTTCGCCAGCAACTCGTCGTAACCGGCCACGGCCTCCATGTGGCCCGTCGCTTCGCACACCCAGATCGGCAGCGGCGTGCCCCAGTAACGCTCCCGCGACAGCGCCCAGTCGACGTTCGTCTCTAGGAAATTCCCGAACCGGCCCTCGCGGATGTGGTCGGGCAGCCAGTGGATCCGCCCGTTGTTGGCCAGCATCTTCTCCTTGAACCGGGTCGTGCGGATGAACCAGCTTTTTCGCGGGTACTGGATGAGCGGATCGTCGTCGGCCCGCCAGCAGAACGGATAGTCGTGCAGATACTGCTCCTGGTGGAACAAGGTGCCCTCGTCGCGCATGCGGCGAATGATGTCACGGTCGGCCTCCTTGACCCAGCGGCCCTCGTAGTCGCGCGCCTCGGCCGTGAATGTGCCGTCGGGGGCGACGGCGTTGATTAGCGGCGGGCCGTCGCCGTCGACGAACCGGGCCTGCTCGCCGATCAGCACGTCGTAGTCGACCTCGCCGAAGGCCGGGGCCTGATGCACGACCCCCGTGCCCGTGTCGATCGTCACGAAGTCGGCCCCGACCACGCGCCACGCGACGTGCTCGGTGCCGCCCGACTTCAGACGCCCCTGCCGTTCGCCCTGGTTCTTCCAGTAGTAGTCGAAGGGCGGCACGTACCGCCGGCCCAACAGGTCCTCGCCCAGGCACCGGTCGACGACCTCGAACTGCTTCTTGACCTTCTCGGCGATCGTCGCCGCCAGGGCCGAGGCCACGACCAGTTGCCTCGAATCGCCCTCGAACTGCACGATCGAGTACTCGAGGTCGGGCTTGACCGCGGCGAACTGGTTGCTCGGCAGGGTCCAGGGCGTGGTGGTCCAGACCAGCAGGTCGGTGCCGGGCTCGTCGACCAGGGGAAACCGCACGTACACGCTGGGGTCAGCCACCTCGCGGTAGCCTTGTCCCACTTCGCCCGACGAAAGGGCCGTGCCCCCCTGGGCCCACCACCACACGATCTTGTGCCCCTGGTACAGCAGCCCGCGGTCGAAGAGGTTCTTCAACGCCCACCAGACGCTCTCGACGTAGCTCTGATGGTAGGTCACATACGCCTCGTCGAGGTGGATCCAAAAGCCAAGCCGCTCGGTAAGATGCTCCCACTCCCTGGTATAGCGGAACACGCTTTCGAGGCACTTGTGGATGAATGCCTCGACGCCGTATTGCTCGATCTCTTCCTTCGAGTGGATGCCCAGCTCCTTGCAGACCTCCACCTCGACGGGCAGCCCGTGGGTATCCCAACCGGCCTTGCGCTGGCAGCGGTAGCCTCGCATGGTCCGGTAGCGGGGGAAGAGGTCCTTGATCGCCCGGGTAAGGCAGTGGCCCGGATGGGGAAGGCCGTTGGCCGTGGGCGGACCCTCGTAGAACACGAAGGCCGGCGCGTCGGCGCGAATCGCCAGCGACTTCTCGTAGATCTCTCGCTCCTGCCAGAAGCGGATGACTTCCTCCTCCAATCGGGGGAACGAAACCGAGCTCTCCACGGAACGAAACATAGCGCTGCACTTCTGCGGGTCCGGACCAGATCGTGGGAAACCCACAGTAGAACGTGCCGGGCGCGATTTTTCAATGCGAGCCGAGGCCGCTCCCCTCGGCAAAGGCCGCGCGCACATCGACCGCCGTCTCGACCATTCTTCTATGGGGGAACACGCGAGGCCCGACCAGATTCCCGCCGCCGTCGGCCCAGCACGAAGCCGCAGACCCTCAGAAGCGCCAGGATCAAGCAAGTGCCCCCTGGAGGACTCGAACCTCCAACCCTCTGATTAAGAGTCGCTTTCCGGGGGGATACCGTCTGATTCCGATTCGTTGAAAGGGGTTGACTGGGTTTGGGGTTACGGGTACACTCTCATATCAGGTCACCTCCCGTCAATCTCAATAATTTGACAAAAGGTGACCCATAGGTGACCCAGGAAACGAGCCGTACACCGTCTCACGGGAATCAGAGGGTCAAATCATGGCATCGAAAGTGGCGTTCACCGACCGGCGACTTCTCAAACTGCCCGTCCCCGAACAGGGGGAGGCGAGCTACCTCGATTCCAAGACCGTGGGGCTGGGAATCCGGGTTCGTTCGAGCGGATCGAGGACGTTTTTCTGGCGACGGAAGATCGAGGGGCGCGCCCAGCGCGTGACGATCGGCGAGTTTCCCCGCGACGTTTCCAGCGTCGACGACGCCCGGCGAATCGCCCTCGACCTGAACGTCCGGGTGGCCGCCGGCGAGAACCCCGCCGCGATCCGCCAGGCCGCCCGCCAGGAGCCCACGGTGGGCGACCTGTTCGCCTACTGGCTGGAGTATGCCCGACGGCACAAACGCACCTGGAAAGAAGACGAGCGGCTCTACGGGAAGTTCCTCAAAGCGTGGGCGAATCGCCGAATCTCGACGATCACCCGGCGCGAAGTGGAAGCCCTGCACCACCGGGTGGGCGAGCATAGCGGCCCGTATCAAGCGAACCGGCTGTTGTCGCTCGTGCGGGCCGCGTGGAACAAGGCGGATCGGCTCGAACCGCCCCACCGCGGCGACAACCCAGCAAAGGGCGTCAAGCGGTTCCCCGAGGAGTCGCGGGACCGGTTTCTCGATGCGAGCGAGCTACGCCGTTTCTTCGCCGCGCTGGAGTTGGAGGACGTGACGTTCCGCGACTTCTACCTCATGCTGCTGCTGACCGGCGCCCGGCGCGGCAACGTCCAGGCGATGGCGTGGAAAGACGTCAACCTGGACCTGGCGGTCTGGCGGATTCCGCAGACGAAATCGGGGCAAGCGGTTCTGGTGCCCCTCGTGCCCGCGGTAATCACGGTTCTCGAATCTCGACGGCGACTCTCGAACGGCTCGCCCTGGGTGTTCCCCAGCCGCGGCGAGACCGGTCACATCGTCGAGCCCAAGACCGCGTGGGCGCGGATCATCAAGCGGGCCGGACTCGAAGACGTGCGACCCCACGACCTGCGGAGAACCCTCGGAAGCTGGCAGGCCGCGGCCGGCGCGTCCTTGCCCATCATCGGGCGGAGTCTCGGACACAAGCCCGGGTCGCCTGTAACCGCTGTCTACGGTCGCCTGTCGCTCGACCCGATCCGGGCGAGCGTGACCACGGCCACAAACGCGATGCTGGAAGCGGCGCAACCGGAGAACGACGACGATGACCAACCATGACCTACTGGCCGCATGGCTGCCGCCCAAATGGCGAGACACCGGCTCATGGCCCGCAGACGACCGCGAAGAAACGATCGTGCGATGGCTCGACAGCGAAATAGCTTGGGGCGAAGGGCGGCTGGAGGCAGCGGCACAAGGATACTGGGGGCGGATCGGGTACTCGGCCGATCAGGCGATCGAGAGCGCCACGCGCATGACAGAAACGCGCGTGTGGAATCTGCACGTGCTGGCCAACCACCTCGCACAGAAGCACGGATGGACAGATCCTCCGCGCGGTCGAGGCCGCTGGCAGTTCGGGACGCCCGAGGCAGCGATAAGAGCATTCATCGACGAAGCGAAAACGCTACGGTCGTGGATCAAAAATGGATTCGCTAGCGCGAACAGCGCGAACACTTTTCGGCTTTTTCCGAGGGGCGTACCCGACAATCCTGACGTCGTGGACTTGGTAGTACGTCTGTCATCGGAGACTGGCGCAAGAATCGTAATCGCCCGCAAATTTACGGGCGAAACGCCAGGGGCGGACCGGAAAGCGCAAAGCCTTCTCGCCCAAATCCGGCGGATGAAGAAGAACGGGCGCGTGAACCTCTGAGGTGTTCGCGCGCGAACACTTGGCCAAATTCCCCTTGGTCACGACTTGGACGGCGGTAGTATGTACTCGTGTTGAGTGGTGTTTTGTTCACCCATATGCGAGTACACTGAAATGACTGCCGCAACTCTTTGCTCTGACCTCCTTACGCCCTCCCAAGCCGCCGAATACATCGGCGGAGTAAAGCCCCAAACGCTCGCCGTCTGGCGGATGCAGGGGCGCGGACCGCGATTCGTCAAGGTATCGGGCCGGCACGTGAGATACCGGGTCCGCGACCTTGACGAGTTTCTTGCGGCGCGCGTCGTCGAGACCTCCGAGTCGACGGCCGGTGCGTAGCTCCTCCCGTTTCCTGATTGAGGAGGAGCGCGCCATGACCTCGCCCCCGACCCTGCCCCGCGCGCCCTACGTCGAGCTGGACTACGTGTGGGCGCGCCGTCGGATCGACGCCGCGGTCCGCGCCATCCAGCACCGATGCGGCAATGATGAGCCGACGCGCCGCCGGGTCGCCTGGCTGCTGCGCCGGGTGGCCGATCAGATCGAGGAGGTGTCCAGGTGACCACCCCTTGCCAGCGTTGCGGGGCGACCGAACGTCACGTCGAGTTGACGCCCGACGGCCCCCACCACGCCAAAGAAGTCTGCGCCCGTTGCGGCCGATGGCTGCGATGGCTACCGAAGCCTGACCAGGACCGCGCCAAGCGCCCCGCGAATCATCGGGAGCTTGTCAGGAAGTATGGGCGCGGATTCTGTCAGTGGTGCCTCACGCCCGAGCGTGACCTGCCCGCCCGGCAAACGCTCGAAGGGCACCACATCATCCCGTATGCCGACGGGGGCACCGACGATCGGGCTAACGTGCTGATCCTCTGTACGGGTTGTCACAAGCTCGCCCACCTGATGCGCACATACTACCGCCGGGAGGTGCTACTAGGATGACCTCGACCTCGACCACCCCGTCCGCCGACACCGGCGAAATCCGCCGCGGTCTCGATCTGCTACACCCAGGCGATGACGACGTGTTCGAAATCCGCGTGTTGGGTATCCCGGGCCGCGGCAAGCCGTTCACGGCGAGCGGGTACTTCAGCGACAAGGACGCAGCGACACGGGCAGCGGCCGAATACGATGCTCGGGGACCGGCGGGAGTGTACGTCACGTTGTCCCCCGTCGACCCCGCCCTGCTATCCCGCGCACCGAATCGGATGATCGACTACCCGGCCCACACCACGACCGACAACGAGATCATCCGTCGACGATGGGTGTTCGTGGACATCGACGCCAAGCGCCCATCGGGCATTCCCGCGACCAGCGACGAAATGGAGGCCGCTCTGCTGCTGGCGCACGACATGGAGGCGCAACTGCGAAATCACGGGTTCCCCGAAACGCACCAGGTGAACAGCGGCAACGGGGCGTATCTGCTCTATCCGATCGACCTGCCGAACGACCAGCCGACCCACGACCTGCTCAAGCGGTTTCTGGCCGGGCTGGCGACCCTTGCCGTGTCGCCCGACGCGGAAGTTGACGATGCGGTACACAACGCGGCCCGAATCATCCGGCTGCCCGGCACAACGAATCGCAAGGCGTTTTCGACGACGGACCGGCCCCACCGGCTCGCGACGCTGCTGCCCGCGCCCGAGGCCGCCCCGTGGCTCGTCACGGCCGAACAGTTGGAAGATGTGGCCAAACTCGCACCCCAACCCAAGGCGTCGCAATCGTCGACGCACACAGGCAACGGCTCACACCGCACCGGCCGCCGAATCGACGTGCCCCGTTATCTGTCCGACCACAGCATCGAGTTCACCACCAAGGCGGACGGCGATGCGACGCTCTACATACTCGCCCATTGTCCGTTTGACGCGAACCACGGGGCGCACGGCGAATCGGCCGTCGTTCAGAACGCGAGCGGCATGACCGCATATAAGTGCTGGCACAAGTCTTGTGGGGACCGCCGATGGGCCGACGTCGTGGCGACCCTAGGACGCCTGGAAGATCACCACTTCGATCCGCCGCGAGAGCGCCGGGAGCGATACGAGTACAACGGGCACGACCAGGGCGCCGGCGAGACCGATCCGGGCCCCCGGCGAAAGCGTGAAACGCTCAAGTTCGCGCCGATCCCCATTGCCGAGTTGCTGCATACCGAGTTCGACGAATCGTTCCTGGTCGACAACGTGTTGATGCCCGGGGAATCGTGCATCGTCGCGGGCCCCAGCAAGGTACTCAAGACGAGCGTGCTGGCCGACCTGGCGGTTGCCGTGGCCACCGGCGGGATGTTCTTGAATCGTTTTCAGGCCGCCGAGGGCAAAGTCATCGTCATGTCGGGCGAATCGGGCAAGCGGTCCTTGCGCAACATCTTCCGCCGCGTCGCGAACTACTACCGCCTGGAGTGGTCGACCATCGGCAATCTGTGGGTTGAAAGCAAGGTGCCCAAGTTTGGCGACCTGGAACACATCCAGGCCACGAAGGCGATGCTTCAGGAGTTCACGCCGCAACTCTTGATCGTCGACCCTCTGTACTTCTGCATCGACGGCGACAACCAAGCCAATCTTGCGGCGCAGGGGGCGCAGGTGTCGCGGATCAGCGAGCTATGTGCCGATCACGACACCACTCTTGCAGTCGCCCACCACACGCAAAAGGGCACCGCCAGGAAGTACGAACCCCTCGACCTTGTTGATGTGACGGGGGCGGGGCTCGGGGAGTGGTGTCGGCAGTGGATGATGCTTTCCCGCCGCGAACCCTACGTCTCGGGCAGCGGATTCCACAAGCTCCACCTGGTTGTCGGCGGCTCGTTCGGGCACGGGGGCACCTACGGCCTTGACGTCGACGAAGGCGTCTTTGACGGGCCGGGGAGCCGCTACTGGGACGTGACCGTCTTGAACCCCGACGAAATCAGGCAGACCGACCACGACGCCAAGCAGGCGGACCGCGACCGCAAAGAGCAAGAGCGGATCAACAACCACAAGGCCAAAGTGTGCCAAGTGCTGGCCAAGTTTCCCGATGGTCAGACTCCCAAGAAGATCAGCGAGTGGGTGGGAATGAGCACGACGAAGCTCGCCCCGATCCTTGCGGCCCTACTCGACGACGGCGACATCGAGCCGTGCGACATCTACCGATCATGCAGAAAGGCCCCCTATGACGGGTATAAGCTTGTCACCCAATAGTAGCGATGGGACCGATGGGACAAAAGCGATGGGACAGGGCATCCCCATCGGCGACCGCCGATGGGACTCCTCTCTCTCTTTAGAGAGGAGTCCTATCGCGTCGGTGGTCCCCCCATCGCAGCGCCCACGGCAATTTGTCCCATCGCTCGCGCCCAACCCCACGAAAGAAAGGAACCGTCGCCCATGATAGCCCCACCATCCCCCCCGCGCCCGTGCCAGCGGCCTGACTGGCTCGCCCTTACCGCGACGCCGGAATGGGCCATCTGTTGCCCGGAGTGCGGACAGGAAAATTCCCACATCCGCGAAGCCTACTCCCTGATCGGCCGCGACCCCGGGGAGGCAGGCCCGCCGTACCAGGGCACCGTGGCCAAGGGCCCGACCGGCGAGCGCCGTAACGCCCTGGCGATCGTCTTCGACGGCGAGTGTGGTCACGCCTGGCGGCTGATCTTCCAACAGCACAAGGGGACCGATTACGTGTACGTCGAGCCGGTCGAGCCCCTGCCGATCGAAGGGCTGATATGACCCGCCGCAAGCGAACCGTCGAACCCGTCTTCCACCGCCTCGACCCCGACCTGCTCGAAAAGGTCGACCAAGGGCTGCTCGATGCCGACGACCTGCTGGTCGTCCCCCGGCCGGCCCGGCTCTTCGCCGACGACGGCCCGGCGATCGTGGGCAAGCTGCGGCGCGCGCGGGAGGGCGAGCGGGAGGTGAGCACGTGACCCGAGACGAAGAGATCCGCCAGACCATCACCGAACTACACCAGGCCCGTCACAACGCGGCCGAGGTCATCCACGCCGCGGTTTCCGAGATCAACGCCGCTCACGCCCGCCTCGCCGAGGCGCTGGGCGCGCGCCTCGCCCCCCCTCACCCGCCTGCCCGCCGGTCGATCGGCGACAAGCACGAGCAACATGAGTAGGTTGCCGGGGATGCTGGGGATTCGGAGGGCGACCGATCGGGTTCGCGCCCTCAGTCCCTCCCGAGCGGGGGGCGGCTGGTTCCCGATGGGGTCGGAGAAATCAACGTAACATCATGCACCTACTGACCTTTGAGCGTGACCACCGATCCCAGACCCCCCTCGGCGACGACCAATATGCACGGACTTGCGAATTGCTCGATTTTCCCGCCGAGGACGGCCGTAGGGGTACACCCCGCACGCACCACAAGCATTTTGCCTTGCGGTCCGGTCGGAACGACTCTCTTCGGTCCCACCCCGCCCCCGCCCTCCAGGACGCTCCAGGACACCCGTTGGGCGACCCTGCCCCGTTGGCGACCCGCGGCAGAAAACGCGCCACGCGGGGCGTGAGAGGCTCTGACGGGGATGCGCCTGATACATCCGTTCACCTGCCCTCGCCCTCCTCGAACCCCACGGCGACGATTTTGGCGACTTCCCCCGCCAGGTCGGCGCGGGCGTCGTCGTACACCTGCAACGTCCGCACGTCGGCATGACGCGAGAACCGTTGTACCGATCGGACGTTCCCGCCCGTCCGGTCGAGCGCTTCCGTAATCGCAGCATGGCGCAGCCCGTGGGGCCGGCATCGTACCCCAGCCCGGTCCCCGAGCGTGGCGACGATCCGGGCGACGGAACGCCCCGTCAAGCGTCGCCCCTTTCCGGCCCGATCGGCGTTCAGGAACAACGCTCCGGGTTCTGCCCCGCGAACATCGAGCCACGCTTTGAGCGCCCGTGCTGTCGGCTCGGGCAGGGTCAACGTGGTCTTGCCCGTGTCCCCCTTCCCGACCACGGCCACGGTTCGCCCGTCCACGTCAATATCCTCTACGTCGAGCGCGACGACTTCGCCACGGCGCAAGCCCAAGTCATGCAGCAACCGGATTATCGCGGTATCGCGCAGCCCCTTCGGATCATCGCGCCGGGCTGCTTCGACGACGATCGAGCGGACCCCAGCCTGGCCGGGCCCTCGGGTGTCACGGTACGCTCGGGCTCGAACGCCCGCGACCTGCAACGTCCACGGCACCACCCCGAGGACGTTCGCCAGTTTCACGAGACTCCGCACCGCGGCAAGGCGGGTGTTCGTGGTTGCGGGCGACAAGCCCCGTTCGATCAGGCTAGCCCGATACGTCAACGCCAAGTGGTTCGCGTCCCCGTGGGGCCGGTCGAGGAGGATTCGGGCTGCATCGTCGATGCTCGCCACCCCGAGGAACCGGGCGAAGTCTTCGAGCGATTGCCGGTAGGCTTCGAGCGTCGTCTTCTTTCGACCTGCCAGGAACGCCGCGACAAGATCGGCCACGGTGGTAGTCGATTGCAGGTCATGCCGAGGGGCGGGAGTGATTGCGGCTATCATCATCGGTGGTTTCCTTGTTCTGCCGTTGGGGTGTTTCTCGGGTCGATGTGTCCGAAAACGCACATTATGGGACACATTATTTCAAGCCCTCGCTCGGGTCCGTTTCGACGCGAAACCGGGCCCGCGCGCCGGGTCGGAACGCGGGCCCGAGGGGGTGCCGTCAATCGAGCAGGTCGCCCGATTCGATGCTTTGGAGCATGGCCCGCATGTTGTTTCGACGATCCTTTGCCAACCGGATGTAGGCTTCGATCGGCTTCCCGTCGAGCCCTTCGGCTTCGGCTATCTGCTTTGCCCGTTGGGCGAAAGCCTCGGCCAGCCCTCGACGCGCAAGCGGTAGCTCGATGCAACGCGACAAGAGCGGGTGGGCATCATCAACGCCCTCAAAGAGCGAGTCTTGCCCGTCGCAAGTCGTCGTGAAGCACCATACGACGTGCGAGGGGATACGCTCCAGCGTCGTCAACAGTTGGCGCACGGCTGCCTTGTTCAGACCGTGCGCCTCGTTCACGATGTACGCTCGCCCCGACTTCTCCCCGAGCCCTCGGGTGTAGCTCGATCGTTCGATCTCACGCACCCGGGCCGCGGAAAGGTCGGTCGCGTCAATTTCCTCCACGTTGAAATCGTCGCCTACCTCGGCCGCAATCAGCCGGGCGATCGTGGTCTTGCCGGTTCCCGATTGCCCAGACAACCAGAACGCCCGACCTGCCAGCCCTCGGGAGCGAAGCCGGTCGATCTTGCCGACGATCTTGGGTTGCCCGATGACTTCGGCCCAGGATCGGGGGCGATACTGCTCAAAGAGCGGGAGTCGAGGGGCGTTGCCAGCAACGGCAGAAGGGGATACGATACTCATTGTCCGAACCTCCACAACAGGTTTGGGCCACGGCCCCGGCGGCTTGCTCCCGCGCGGGGCCAATTTCGTAAACGCCGATGCAAGTATAATTGTGTCGGCAATCGAGTCAAGGGGCCAATAGCCGAAAACGCCCAAAGACGTTTCGAGCGAACCAGAACCGGCAACCGAACGCCCCGAGCGGACACCTGGTATTCCGAGACTCGGGGCAGTTGCGAGCCCCTTGTTTCCGGCTTGTTTCGGGGCTCTTTCGATGATGCTTTCACGGCATCGGTGCGTTGACTCCAAACACGAAACGGGCACGAAAGAGCGGGCAAACAAGGCCGACGCAACGCGGCATCGACCACGGCAAGGCCCCGGCAAGCCCCCGTAGCCCCCCCCAGGGCGCCCCCAGCCGTATGGACGGGGCCCCCTTTCATAGCGCCCACGAGCGTTTCCCACGTGGGGCGTTCAGGGGTATACTACACTCCAACCGGGAAGTGTTCGATCGTCCACCGGGAGAAGGTCATGGCTGCGACTGCGATGGGGCGTTGTGCGTTCTGCGGCGAGCCGATCCGCGGGGGCGTGTACTGCGGCCGCGGCTGCCGGGCGTTGGCGGCTGAGGCGGTTGCCGACGACCAGGCTCCGACGGCGGCAGAGATTGCCCTGGAGTGCCGCCGTATCCGAGCGAGCTGGTCGCCAGAGGAGCGATGGCGACGTGCCCGCGGGATCGTGCCCGGGCGCAGGTCGACCGGCGATATGGTCGAGCCGGCGGGCATCCGGGTCTACACCTCGCACCGGGTCGACGGGCAGACGTTGTTCGAGCGGGTGTCGGGGGCGGTGTTGCCGTAGGCGGGCAACGGGGGCGCGAGCAAGCCGAATTGCCCAGGCGAGGGCGAGCTATCGGGCAGTCGCATTCTCGATCATCGCCTTACGACTCACCTCGCGAACAGCGTGGTTCGCCAGCAGTACCGGATGAAGGCTATGCCGACGACAAGACGATCGAGTTGGAGCTCGACGCTGGAGGCAGGTGGCGCGATGCGGAGTTCGTTGCCGCTCAATTCGCCGTCTTACTCGGCTGGCAATACGAAGACGAACCGGAACACCCTTGGCGCCGGGGAGCCCGGCCGGTCTCGAAAGGACCGCCGGGGCGGTCTCTTGCGCCAGTCGGGCTTACAGGCAGAGATAGTCCTCCGTCCGCACGTCGAACACCAACAACTCCTGCTCGTTCTGGCGGTAGAAAAAATGCACTCGAAAGTGTTGACGACGACCGGCCCCAAGGGGACATGAAAAATCGAACGCCTGCCCGCGGGGGAAAGGAACGCGGCTGGGTTTGCTGTGCCTTGGTGGGTCGCTTGCGAGCCGATTCATGTTCTGCTCGAAGCAGTCCACAAGATCAGCGCGATCGAGGGCCAGAAGGCAGTCAAGCGCGCTCGGAGCGTAAACGATCTCGTAGCTCATTCATTGCGCGATCGGCAGGGATTCCGTGCCCCCGTTCCAGGGATTCTATCGCCTCCCGGGCTTTCCCTGGGTCTAAACACATTAGGAACACTTCCTGGTATTTCTTGCGAAGCCCAGCTGCCCCCACAACCTCGTAGCTCTGCGTTTCGTACACTCCGATTGCCTTCAAGAAGGCGGCCGCGACGTCCAACCAGCGGCGATACCAGCCGGCTGTCTCTTCTGAGTGATCCCAGGAAAATTCGACCGTGCCAGCCTCGATCTCCCGAGCCCATTCTTCGCTTCGACGGTCGAGCCTTTCTACGCACATCACGAGAAAAGCGATCGCGTCCTCCAGGTCTCGGCAGCACATCGCCTCTTCGTGCTCCCGTTTCCATGATTCGACCTGCTCTTCGTAGAGGCGAAATTGTCCCTGGAGGGAACTGTAGGTCTGAGCGGCCATCTCTCTTGCCTCGCTTCCAAACGACGACGCCGGATGCTACCTTTCGCGGGCTTCCGGATCAAGCCCAGTAGTCTGAATCGGCAGGCGTCCATGCCCGCGACCGTCATTTCAAGCAAGACATCCTTGGCTTCCTATTACAACAATGAACGGGAAAATCCCAGAAGTCAAGCTTGTGCAGGCTCCTGTGGCGGATTTTCGCCCCGGACACTACTGGCAACCATCCCCAGAAATGTGGGGGGAGTATGCGGGGCGCTACCCGACGGCCCCCGCGCTGCACGATCCGCGCCAGCGGCGTGGAGGCGATTGACTGACCCCCGTTCCGGCCTCTTGACCGGAACGGGGATCGGCCCCCGAATTCCGCGTCTCCCGCGTTCAAGGCGCCCTGCCCGATGCTCGGGTCGCCCCGCCGATCGACGCGGCAGCGGGGCTCTCAGGGGCTCGCGGGTTTCCTTTTCGTTCCGGGTGACCCAGGGGTGACCCAGCGGTGCCCGCCCTCCCCGACTCCAACGAAGAAGCCCCGACGTAACTCCTTGTCACGTCGGGGCTTTCGATGTGCCCCCTGGAGGACTCGAACCTCCAACCCTCTGATTAAGAGTCAGATGCTCTGCCGGTTGAGCTAAGGGGGCGGCTGCTGCTTCGGGTTCACTTCGCAAGTCTTTGTTTTTCAAAGGCTTGCGTCGCTTGTTGCTCGTGGCTTTTTGCTGGGATCGACTGGAACGACACCGAACCTCTCGCCCTTCGCCCATCGCAACGGGAAACGAACCTGGAGAGCGTGAAGGGCAAAGTGCATACTGGGCCGTGGGGTCGACTCGGAAGAGCCACTCGTGAGTATCGGGGCCCACGGTTCGGAGTGGAGTATACCGGCCGGCGCGCCGACCGCCAAGCCCCCCCCACGCTTCCACGGAGCCGGTTGCGACGTTCGCAAACAACGTCAGGCTCGGCTGCGATTTGGCGGTGGATCGGCCCCGGCGCGAACGGCCGCGCAGGGGGATTCGAGCGTCCGCGGTCCCACGGCGGACGACGGCGTCGCCGGTCGGTCGGCCCACGCCAGCGCGTGCGTGACGAGCGGTGGCGTCGATCGTGGATCGACGCTGCAGGCGTCGCCGGTCGGTCGGCCCACGCCAGCGCGTGCGTGGGGTACAGGCTCGCGTTTTGCATGGCTGGAATTTGCAGCAAAACACCCACCTCAACGGGCCCCTTGGCCGGCCTCGCCGCGTGCTGCCCCTTTTGCCTTCTTCCCGAAGCAGCCATGTTCCCGATCACAGCGCAACCGGGTCCGCGCGACGCCAGTTCACGCGAGGCCGGCGTCGCATCCCCACCCAGTACCGAACGCCCGCCGCCCGCGAGCCGCGGCAAGCCACTCACATCTTCTCCACCACGTCGATTCCCAGCAGATCGAGTCCTTGGCGGATCGTGCGGGCCGTCAGGTCGCAGAGCAGCAGGCGGCTGGTGCGCAGCGTCTCGTTCTCGGCCTTGAGGACCGGGCATGCCTCGTAGAACGCCGAGTAGCGGTTCGACAATTCCCACAGGTAGTTGGTGAGCTGGTTGGGCCGGTAGTCGGCCACGGCCATTTCGAGGGCCTCGCCGAGGCGGAGAAGCTCGATGCCCAGGGCCCGCTCGGCCGGGGTTTCGAGCAGGATCGCCGCGCCCGACCGGCGCAGCGCCTCGACGTCGACGTTGCCTTTCGCGAAGATGCTTCGCACCCGGGCGTAGGCGTACTGCATGTAGGTGCCCGTGTTGCCGTTCATGGCCAGCATCTTGTCGTAGCTGAACACGTAGTCGCTGGTGCGGTTCTGCGAGAGGTCGGCGTATTTCAGGGCGCCGATGCCCACGGTTTCGGCCACGCGCGCCCGCGCCTCGGGCGAAAGCTCGGGGCCGCCGGGCTTGGCGTCGTCGTTTGCGTTGACGACCTCGGCGGCGCGGCGGACCGCCTCGTCCAGCAGCCCCTCGAGGCCGACCACGTCGCCGGCGCGGGTCTTGAAGGGGCGCCCGTCGTCGCCCAGCACCGTGCCGAAGCTGACGTGGGCCAGCTCGACCCCGTCGTATCCCATGCGCCGGGCCGTGGCGAAAAGCTGCTCGAAGTGCAGCCCCTGCCGATGATCGACCACGTAGAGGATCGCGTCGGGCCGCCAGGTCTCCATGCGGTAGCGGAGCGTCGCCAGGTCGGTCGTGGCGTAGAGAAACGCCCCGTCGCGCTTGCGCACGATCATGGGCACGTCGCGGTCGTCGAAGAAGACGCACACGGCCCCGTTACTTTCGCGGGCGATGCCCCGGTCGATCAGCTCCCGCACGATCGATTCGAGCCGGTCGTGGTAGAAGCTCTCGCCCAGCGCGTGGTCGAAGCGCGTGCCGATCCGCTGGTAGGTGCGGTCGAGCACCTCGAGACAGGCCGGCAGGAACTCGCGCCAGAGGCGCCGGTTCTCTTCGTCGTCGGCGTGCAGTCTGGCCGTCTCGGCCAGCACGGCCGAGCCCACGTCGCGATGCTCGGCCAGCAGCTTGCCGAGATCGGGGCTCTGCTCGATGGCGGCCAGTTTCGCCTTGAGTTCGTCGAGTTCCTGGCGGGCCTTGTCGCACGCGTTTTGCAGTTGGCGCAGGGTCTTGGCCGTCTTCTTGTCGGGTCGGGGGCCGGCCGACGCCCGCTGCTCGTGCAGGTTGGCCTCCTGGAGGGCCACCTTCTCGGCGAGCGGTTCGAGGGCGGCCTGTCCCTCGAAGTAGTCCATCAACGCGCGGACGAGCCGGTACAGCCGGGCCAGTTCGCCGACCGCGTCGCGCCGGTACGCCTCGCGGTCGACGAAGTGCTTGTACCCGTAAATGATCATGCCGAACTGCGTGCCCCAGTCGCCGATGTGGTTGTCGCTGATCACGCGGTGGCCGATAAAGCGAAGCGTTCGGCAGAGGCTGTCGCCGATGACCGTCGAGCGGATGTGTCCCACGTGCATGGGCTTGGCCACGTTGGGGGCCGAATAGTCGATCACGTAGGTCTTCGGCCGGTCGACCTGGGCGATGCCGAGCCGGGGATCGGCGACGGCCCGGGCGAGCCACTCGGCGAGCCGGTCGTCGCGCAGCTTGAGGTTGATGAACCCGGGGCCGGCCACTTCGACGGGCTCGCACAGGTCGTCGAGGCTCAGCCTGGCCACGACCTCGGTGGCGATTTCGCGCGGAGATCGGCCCAGACGCTTGCCTAAGGGCATGGCGAAGTTCGCCTGGTAGTCGCCGAAGCGTGGGTCCTGGCAGCGGCGGAGCAGATCGAGCATCTCGTCGGGACGCTCGGTCAGGTCGGCCAGCGCGGGTCGGAAACGATCCTGGAGCTCTTTGAGGATGCTCATTCCCGGCCGGCCCGCGCTCGTTGCCCGTCTCCGACGGCGCTTTGCGGCTCGAAGGCAACCCGCTTCGCCTGGGCCCACAGGTCTTCGAGGGCGTAGTACGAGCGGGTATCGGGCTCGAAGATGTGGATCACCACGTCGCCGTAGTCGAGCAGGATCCAGCGGCTTTCTTCGTACCCCTCGATGCCCAAACGCCGATCGCCCAGGCCGTCTTCGAGGGCGTGGTCGATCTCCTCGCTGATCGCGTGAAGCTGCCGGCGACTCGTGCCGCTGACGATGACGAAGTAGTCGAACATGGTGGTCAGCTCACGCAAGTCGAGCACGACGATGTCGCGGCCGCGATTGTCGTCGGCAGTCTGCGCCGCCACCAAGGCACGTTCCAGGGCCGGTCGCGACGCCGCCGAGACCACCCGAGAGCCGGCGGAACGGTTCTCCACGATCCAGTCGTCCTTTTCTCTGTTGGAGGAGCAGGGAATCGAAGCTTGGGGAATCCTCGTTGACGATACCTCCATTGTAAACAGGGACGTTCGTCGGGGGGAAGAGGTTCAACCCGCCTTGCGAGGGGGCGCCATTCGCCATACGGTGTCGCCGGTCGGGGGGAAGACAGAAAAGAAACCACGGGGACACAAAGAAGCACGAAAAGGGCCGAGGGTCGCTGTATCCCTCGTGTCCTGCCTGGTTCGCCACATTTTCGCTCCCCTCGAACTGGACCCGCGCCCTATAATTCGTCCTCGAAAGTCCTTTCGAGACGTTCACGCTCGTGACACGCGCCGACGGGCGAGCAAACAAAACAGGGAGATCACGATGGGCGACTGGATCGAGCCGGGAAAAAAGGCCCCCGATTTCACGCTGCCGGCCGACGACGGCAGCAAGGTCAAGCTGAGCAGCCTGCGGGGCAAGCCCGTGGTGCTGTACTTCTATCCCAAGGACGACACGCCCGGCTGCACCAAAGAGGCGTGTTCGTTCCGCGATCGAAAGGATGAGCTGGCCAAGCTTGGCGTGGCCGTGCTCGGCGTGAGTGCCGACTCGGTCGAGAGCCACCAGAAATTTCGCGACAAGTTCCAGCTCAATTTCCCCCTGCTGGCCGACCCCGACCACAAGGTGGCCGAGAAGTACGGGGCGTGGCGCGAGAAGGTCCGCTTCGGCAAGAAGTCGATGGGCATCCAGCGCAGCACCTTCGTCATCGATGCCGAGGGCGTGCTCCGCAAGGTGTGGAAGAGCGTCCAGGTCGACGGCCACGACGCGCAGGTGCTCGCCGCGGTCGAGGAGTTGAGCGGCAACGCGTAGCCCAGTGCAGCGCCGGCCCGCCACGATGCCTCTCGCAGTCTTTTGCCTTTTGACATTCGCCGGGCGACCAGACATGCTATGTATACAGAGGTATCGTTAGCGGGGCAACGTGCAAGACATCTTGGGTCCGCGCGGCGTTCCCGACCGCCTGTTCGACCGACGATCCTTTCCTTATATGAACACCAATGATTCGCCTGGATCGCGGCGGTCTTCTTCAGAACTCGGGTATTGCGAACGCGAAGGTGTCTTGGACGGGCCTGCGTGGCGAAGACTTCGATCGCGGGTCTCGCGTTTCGGATCAGGATCGAGGTATCTCCGACAGTTGGTGCCGCCCGCGTGGCACCAAAAGCCCCCTTTCGGTAGTACAAGGAGTCGGCGTAATCGGCGGTTTGGTGCTTACGAATCCATGCCTTTTGGGGGCGAGGACTGGCGATTCGTATCGCGTGGCGCCCACAAGACCGTACTTTCGGGCAAGCGTTCGGTGCGGGGTGGTCCCTCGCCTTTTCCGAGACGCCCATCTTGCTGCCTGTCTTTGCCACATACCCCAGATCACGGAAACTACCACGTCTTCCGTGGGGGCGCTATTCCAGCGTCTGGCGTTTCTGTTATCTTGTCGGGTCAGAATCAACGATCCACAAGCACCTTGAATGACGATGCGTAAGATCACGATTCGGAAGGGGCTGGACGTGCCGATCTGCGGGGCTCCCAGGCAGGAGGTGTTTGCGGGGCCCCCGGTCGACACCGTGGCCGTCGTGGGGCCCGACTACCTCGGGATGCGGCCGCGCATGGCCGTTGAGGTCGGCGACCGCGTGCAACAGGGCCAGGTGCTGTTCAGCGACAAGAAGGCGCCGGGCGTTCAGTACACCTCACCCGGGTGCGGCGAGGTGGTGGCCATTCACCGGGGAGCGAAGCGGGCCCTGCAATCGGTCGTGGTCCGCCTCGACGGCGACGAAGCGGTGGCGTTTCCCCAGTACACCGAGGGCCGTCTCGAACGCCTCGATCCGACCGAGGTTCGCGACAACCTCGTGGCCTCGGGGTTGTGGACCGCGCTGCGCACCCGGCCCTTCAGCAAGGTTCCGGCCCCGGAGAGCCGGCCCCACTCGATTTTCGTGACGGCCATCGACACGAATCCCCTCGCCCCCAGGCCCGAGCCCATCGTGGCCGAGGCGGGTGACGAGTTCGTGTGCGGGCTGAAAGTGCTTTCGCGGCTCACGTCGGGCAAGGTCTTTGTCTGCAAGGGGCGCGACGCGATTATCCCGGGCGGCGAATTGGGCTTCGTCGAGGTGGCCCAGTTCGAGGGGCCTCACCCGGCGGGGTTGCCGGGCACGCACATCCATTTTCTCGACCCGGTCCACCGCGACAAGATCGTCTGGCATCTCCACTATCAAGACGCGATCGCCTTCGGGCGGTTCTTCCTGACGGGGAGGTTGCCCGTCGAGCGCGTCGTGTCGCTGGCGGGACCGGCCGTCCGGCAGCCTCGCCTGGTTCGCACCCGGCTCGGGGCCGACCTGGCGCAACTGGTCGCGGGCGAGCTTGTCGAGGGCGACCACCGGGTCATTTCGGGCTCGGTGCTCTCGGGGCATCATGCCGAGGGGCCTTTGGCTTTTCTGGGAAGGTATCACCTGCAGGTCTCGGTCGTGCCCGAGGGAACGAAACGCGAGTTATTCGGGTGGACCATGCCCGGGCTGGACAAGTTTTCGCTCAAGGGCGTGATGGCCTCGAAGCTGATCCCCGGCAAGGAGTTCGCCATGACGACGGCGCTGGGCGGCGGCCGACGGGCGATCGTACCCATCGGCTCGTACGAGCGGGTGATGCCGCTGGACATTCTGCCGACCTTTCTGCTGCGCGCCTTGGAGGTCGACGACGTCGAGCAGGCCGAGGCCCTGGGGGCCCTGGAACTCGACGAAGACGATTTGGCCCTTTGCACGTTTGTTTGTCCGGGCAAGGGCGATTACGGCTCGATGCTGCGGCGGAACCTGACGATTATCGAAAAGGAAGGGTGATGAGACCGCTTCGACGCTTCTTCGATCGCTTGACGCCCCACTTCGAACCAGGGGGGAAGCTGGAGAAGCTCTATCCGGTTTTCGAAGTCATCGATACGTTCTTCTACACGTCGGGCCGCGTGACGACCGGGCGGTGCCACGTGCGCGACGCCATCGACCTGAAACGGGCGATGTCGACCGTGCTCGTCGCCCTGATTCCTTGCGTGGTCATGGCGATGTACAACACCGGGCTTCAGGCCAACGCGGCCATGGCCGAGATGGGGCTCTCGCAGGCGTCGGGGTGGCGGGGCGATCTCTTGGCGTCGATGGGCATCGGATACGATCCGGGCAACGTCTGGCACAACCTGATGCACGGGGCGGTGTATTTTCTTCCCGCCTACATCGTGACCATGGTCGTGGGCATTGCCTGGGAGATGCTGTTTGCCGTGGTCCGCGGCCACGAGCTCAGCGAGGGGTTTTTCGTGACGGGGCTGCTGTTCCCGCTGACTTTGCCTCCGGCGATTCCCCTGTGGCAGATCGCCATCGGCGTCAGCTTCGGGGTGGTGATCGGCCTGGAGATCTTCGGCGGCACGGGCCGGAACTTTTTGAACCCGGCGTTGACGGCCCGGGCCTTCCTCTTTTTCGCCTATCCCGCCGAAATCTCCGGCGATACCGTATGGACCGCGGTGGACGGGTTCAGCGGGGCAACGCCGTTGGGGGCTGCGGCCGCCGGAGGGATGGAGGCCGTCGACGTCACCTGGACCCAAGCCTTTCTGGGAACCATGCAAGGCTCGATGGGCGAGACGTCGACCCTGGCGTGCCTGATCGGGGCGGCGATCCTGGTGGCGACGGGAATCGGCTCGTGGCGGATCATGCTGAGCATGCTCGTGGCGGCCATGGGCCTGGCCGCCCTGTTCTTCGCGATCGGCAGCGGCACGAACCCCATGTTCCAGATGGGCCCGCACTGGCACCTCGTGCTGGGCGGGTTCGCCTTCGGGCTGGTCTTCATGGCCACCGACCCGGTCAGCGCGGCGATGACCGAAGTGGGCCAGTACGTGTACGGCGCGCTGATCGGGGTGTTGACGATCCTGGTGCGGGTGGTCAACCCGGCCTTTCCCGAGGGCGTGATGCTGGCGATCCTGCTGGGCAACGTGTTCGCGCCGTTGATCGACTACTTCGTGGTTCGGGCCAACATCAAGAGGAGGGCGTTGCGCCATGCCGCGTGAGACGATTGGGAACACCCTGGCGGTTGCGGCGGGCGTTTGCGTGGTTTGCTCGCTCGTGGTGTCGACCGCCGCCGTCGGGTTGAGGCCCTTCCAGGAGGCGAACAAGATCCTGGACCAGCGCCGCAACATCCTGGTGGCCGCCGGGTTGCTCGAGCCGGGCGAGAAGGCCGACGTCGACGCCCTGTTCGAGCGGATCGAGGCGCGGGTGGTCGATCTCAGGACCGGCGAATTCGCTCCCGACGTGTCGCCCGACGCACTCGACGTGCGCCGCGCGGCGAGAGATCCCCGGCAAAGCACGCCCCTCAGCACGGCGGAAGATATGGCCTCGATCAAGCGGAAACCGAACTACCAGACGATCTACCTGCTTCGCGACGGCGAGAACATCCGGCGGGTCATTCTGCCCGTCTACGGCCTGGGGCTCTGGTCGACGATGTACGGCTTCGTGGCTCTCGACGCCGACATGACGACCATCGAGAGTCTCTCCTTCTACGAGCACGGCGAGACCCCGGGGCTCGGCGGCGAGATCGACAATCCGCGCTGGCAAGAGAAGTGGATCGGCAAGAAAGCCTACGACGAGCAGGGCAATCCGGCCATCGAGGTCGTCAAGGGGGGCGTGCGGGAGGGCGACCCGAATGCCATCCACGAAGTCGACGCGATCTCGGGGGCCACGATGACCAGCCGCGGCGTCGAGAACCTTCTCAACTTCTGGCTGGGCGACCAGGGGTACGGACCGCTCCTTGCGAAACTGAAGACGTGAGGCATTCGATGAGCAAAGCACGACAGACCTTGCTCGAGCCGATCTTCGACAACAACGCCATCATGCTCCAGGTGCTGGGCATTTGCTCGGCGCTGGCCGTCACCACGCAGCTCACCACGACCGTGACCATGTCGCTGGCCGTGATCTTCGTGGTGACCTGCTCGAATGTCGCCATCGCCGCGATCCGAACGTACATCCCTTCGAGCATCCGCATGATCGTGCAGATGACGATCATCGCGTCGCTGGTGATCGTGGTCGACCAGTTTCTCAAGGCATTCGCCTTCGAGATCTCCCGGCAGCTTTCGGTGTTCGTGGGGCTGATCATCACGAACTGCATCATCATGGGCCGGGCCGAGGCGTTTGCCATGAAAAACGGCGTCTGGCTGAGCTTTCTCGATGGGCTGGGAAACGGGGCGGGCTACAGCGTGGTCATTCTGACGGTCGGATTCTTGCGCGAGCTGTTCGGGTCGGGCACGCTGCTGGGGTTCGGAATCCTGCCGCTTTCGACCGAGGGGGGATGGTATCCGGCCAACGGGCTGATGCTTCTGGCGCCCAGCGCCTTCTTCATCATCGGCCTGCTCATCTGGGCCCTGCGCACCTGGAAGCCCGAGCAGGTGGAAGAGGAGAACTGAGATGGAACACTACCTGAGCATCTTCCTCACCGCCGTGTTCATGGAGAACCTGGCGTTGGCCTTCTTTTTGGGCATGTGCACGTTCCTGGCCGTCTCGCGTCGGGTCGAGACCGCCCTGGGGCTGGGAATCGCCGTGACCGTTGTGCAGACGATCACCGTGCCCGTCAACAACCTGATTTACCGCCACGTACTCCAGGAGGGCTCGCTTTCGTGGCTGGGGCTTTCGGGCTTGGACTTGACGTTTCTCGGCCTGATCAGCTACATCGGCGTCATCGCGGCCATGGTGCAGATCCTCGAAATGACGCTCGACAAGTACTTTCCCGCCCTGTATAACGCCCTGGGCATCTTTCTGCCGTTGATCACGGTGAACTGCGCGATCCTGGGCGGCTCCCTGCTGATGGTCGAGCGCGACTACGATTTTCCCGAGAGCCTGACGTTCGGCTTGGGCACGGGCGCGGGCTGGGCCCTGGCCATCGTCGCCCTGGCGGCGGTGCGCGAGAAACTGAAATACAGCCACGTGCCCCGAGGGCTTCGCGGCCTGGGCATCACCTTCATCACCACGGGCCTGATCGCCATGGCCTTCATGTGCTTCTCGGGGATCAAGCTTTGACCGCAACGGGCCCGATCGACCTTCCCACGGATCGAAACGCAACCGACATCCGCAGATAGGGACCTGCCGTGTTCGAGATCGTCTCAGGCGTGGTGATGTTCACGCTCGTCGTGCTCACGCTCGTCGTGGTCATTATGCTGGCCCGGCGCCTGCTGGTTCCCTCGGGCGAGGTCGAGATCGAGATCAACCGCGACGCCGAGAAGTCGTTCTCGTCGCCCGCGGGCGGCAAGCTGCTGAACGTGCTGGGCGATCACGACATCTTCATCTCATCGGCTTGCGGCGGGCAGGGCACCTGCGCCCAGTGCAAGGTGACGATCCACAAGGGGGGGGGCGACGTGCTCCCCACCGAGCGCGGCATGTTGACCCGGCGGGAAGTGCGCGAGGGCGTCCGCCTCAGTTGCCAGGTGGCCGTCAAGCAGGACCTCGAGATCGAGGTCCCGCCCGAGGTCTTCGAGGTCAAGAAGTGGGAGTGCACCGTGCGCTCGAACGACAACGTGGCCACTTTCATCAAGG
>Ga0334900_1001564_pt1 | contig 23847 bp, 20 predicted proteins | sample GraSluR3_MG_2_FD_207231 | JGI IMG/M metagenome (GOLD analysis project Ga0334900, IMG submission 207231) | Sludge microbial communities from methane-producing bioreactor in Wageningen University, Netherlands - Granular Sludge_31_08-R3 | ecosystem: Engineered > Bioreactor > Anaerobic >...
AAATCATCATATTGATGTTTTTAACACCTTTAGAAGCAATTATAGTTCTTGATTTTCTAGAACCGATAATTTTAAATATTTTCTCCAACAAGATATAGTTCGGGTCTTCTTTACTGTAATTTAAGTGATGCTTCATTATTGTCACCAAACAAATATATGTAAGCATTTATACTTAAATTTAACGGTTTAGAAGCCCAATTATTTTTATAAAGTTAAAATTAAATTGTATTTTACCAAACTAATTATCCAGTAGTTCACAAAATATGAAAAAGAAGAAGAAGGAAAACCCTTCTTTCAAAAGGAAAAATCTAAGACCCTAAATCGTTAGGTAATTATGACATATTCATGAAGGATTTGACAACGAGTACAGAAACTAGGTTGACTACTAACTCTGCTGACCAACAGTATCCATCTATTTATGCTAACAGGGTTGTTTGGCAGGATAATCGTTATGGTCATTGGGATATTTTCATGAGGGATTTGCCCACTGGTACTGAAACTAGACTCACTACTAAAACTGCCACCCAAATTAATCCGGCTATTTATGGTGATAAAGTGGTTTGGGAGGACCATCGTAATGGTCATTGGGATATTTTCATGAATGATTTAACCACCAATACGGAAACCCGGTTAACAACTAACTCTGCCGACCAACAAAATCCAGACATTTACGGAGATAAGGTGGTTTGGCAGGATTACCGTTATGGTAACTGGGATATTTTTCTGATGATTATGACCACCAACACCCAAACCAGGATAACCACTGAGACATCAGACCAGCGTGATCCGGCAATTTATGGCAATAAAGTAGTCTTTATGGATGATCGTTATGGTAATTTTGATATTTTCATGAAGGACCTGGTTACTAATGTAGAAACTAGATTGAGCACTAATTCTGCAGACCAATGGTATCCTAAGATTTATGGTAACCGGGTGGTTTGGGAAGACAACCGTTATGGTAACTATGATATATTTATGTATGATCTCACCACCCACACCGAAACCCGCATCACCACCCACACCGCCGACCAACGATTACCGGCAATTTATGGTAACCGGGTTGTATGGGAAGACCACCGCTATGGGGGTGCTCATACTGATATTTTCATGAAGGATCTCATCACTAATGTGGAAACCAGGTTAACCACTAATTCTGCAATCCAAGCTCGTCCGGACATTTATGGAGATAAGGTTGTGTGGGAGGACTATCGCTATGGTAATTATGATATTTTCATGAAGGATCTCACCACCAACACTGAAACTAGGTTAACCACCAACTCAGGTAACCAATGGATGCCAGGATTTATGGAGATAAGGTGATTTGGACAGATGATCGCTATGGTAATAATGATATTTTCATGAAGGTTCTAAGTACCAATGTGGAGAGTAGGTTAACTACTAATACCGCATCTCAAGGAACAGGAGGGATTTATGCAGATCAATTGTCTGGACAGACTACAGGTACAGTCCAGCTAATTCTGAGATATTCACCATGGACTTAATAACCAATGTTGAGACCAGGTTAACTAATCAAAGTTATTCCCAATTGGGACCAGCGATTCAGGGTTATAGAATTGTTTGGCACGACTATCAATATTTAAATTATGAGATTTTCATGTGAAGCTGAAAATAGGAAAAACTAGGAGAGCTTGTCTAAAACCAGATATAAAGATGAGTGATTTTGAGTAACTACTTCTTTTTCATTTTTTTTCATCATTTTTTATTATTGGTAAATTTGATTTATTTTGTGAATAAATACTTTTATAGTTTTTTAATTAAATATAAGATAACATAATATTTTTATTAATGGCGGGGGATTTCAATGAAAATGATGCGAAAATTGTTAATTATATTAGTTCTTATAATATTTGTATTTTTATTGTGTAATATTTCTTTTGCTGCAGAAAACAGGTTAACAGCCAACTCGGGAAACCAAACCGATCCAAAGATTTATGAAGATCGGGTGGTTTGGCAGGATAATAGGTATGGTAATTGGGATATTTTTATGAAGGATGTATCAACTAATGTGGAAACCAGGTTAACCACTAACAGTGCAGACCAAATTAATCCGGATATTAACGGTGATCGGGTGGTTTGGGAGGATTATCGGTATAGTATTTATCATCCTAATATTTTTATGAAGGATTTATCTACCAATGTGGAAACCCGTTTAAGTGCTAATCCCCACGCACAACAAGCACCTGCCATTTATGGAGATATTGTGGTTTGGACCGATTATCGGTGTGGTACAGCTGAGATTTTTATGATGAATTTGACTACCAATATTGAAACTAGGCTGACTAACAACTTTTCAACTGATAGGGAACCAAATATTTTTGGTGACCATATAGTTTGGAATGACGGTAGGTATGGTAATGCTGAAGTTTTCATGTATGATATTGGTAGCAATACTGAGATTCGGTTGACTACCAACACAGGCACCCAAAGAGTACCATCCATTTTTGGTGATCGGGTGGTTTGGCAGGATAATAGGTATGTTAATTGGGATATTTTTATGAAGGATTTAACGACTAATGCGGAAATTAGGTTAACTACTAACAGTGCAGAGCAATATCAACCAGACATTTATGGTGATAAGGTTTTTTGGATGGATAATAGGTATGGCAATTGGGATATTTATATGCTAAATCTTTATACAAATACTGAGAATAGGTTGACAACCAACTCTGCCAACCAGTGGTTCCCGAAGGTTTATGGTGATAGGGTGGTTTGGCAGGATAATAGGTATGCTCATTGGGATATTTTTATGAAGGATTTAACGACTAATCTGGAGAGTAGGCTCACTACTAATCCATCAAACCAAACCTATGCATCTGTTTACAGTAATAGGGTGGTTTGGCAAGATAACCGTAATGGTAATTTAGATGTTTACATTTTAATCTGATATGGTAAGTAATTTTATTTCAGATATTTTCATGCCAAGTTAATGCCGGTTAACAAAATTAAACTTTCTTTGAGAATTTAATTAATTATCATTAGAGAATTCTATAATCATACATCAATATTGTTAACAAACAACAATATTTTAATTTGATTGGGGAGGATCAGTAATGACATATAAAAGAACGTAATTTATTTTTCCAATATTAGTTTTGATAATAATTCTGTTTTGTAACACAGTATTTACTGCAAAAACCAGGTTAACCCCTAATTCCGCGGATAGATGTCTCCTGATATTTTGGGGATAAGGTAGTATGGGCTGATGACCGTTATGGTAACAATGACATTCATGTGATACCCTCTCCACAAATACTGAAACTAGGATTACTAGTAACTCTGTAGATCAATACACCCCTGCAATCTATGGAGATACAAGCGTTTTATTTTGATAAGCGATATGGTAATATTGATATCTTCATGATGGATCTCACCACCAACACCGAAACCAGAATAATCAGTAATTCAGCCTCTCAACCCACACCTGGCATTTATGGAACCAAAATAGTCTGGAGAAACGACGATGTGATTTAAATGGAGATATTGACGTTAAGGATATCAGTACTAATGTTGAAACCCGATTGACTGCCAATTCTGCCCTCCAACAGGATCCAAAGATTTATGGCACCAGAGTGGCGTGGCAGGATAATCGGTATGGTAATTGGGATATTTTCATGAATGATTTATCATCCCATTTGGAGACCCGGATTACTACTAATAGTGCTAATCAGGTTGATCCGGTTATTTATGGTGAGAGGATTGTGTGGACTGATAATCGGTATGTGCATAGTGACATTTTCATGATGGATTTAGCTACTAATACTGAGACTCGGTTAACTACTAGCAGTGGAGAGCAGTTTAATCCTCAAATTTATGATGATCGTGTGGTTTGGATTGATAATCGACATGGTAATCATGATGTTTACATGAAAAGTTTAGTTACTAACCTTGAAACTCGGATCACCAATAATCCAACTGATCAGTGTAATGCTACAGTTTATCAGGAAAAAATTGTGTGGCACGATAACCGTAAAGGAAACAATGATATTTACTTGGCAAGGATAGGATAAAAAAATATTCAATTACCACTAAAGGCACTAAATAATGGTAAACGAGAGAATAATTTAAGATGATATAGGGGGATAGTTCAATACATTTTTAGGTCATCTATTTTAAAAGAGCCATCTAATTTGAATATCATATATTTCATTTTTTTAAATGAATACTATTTTAATTTAGTGAACAATATTATTTGTATAAATCAATTATTTGTGGAGCGGATGGTTATAATGGGTGTAATTGGGAGTTTTTATTATTTTGCTTTTATTCTTTGTATTGTTCTTTCTATCTGTGCTGAGAGTTGTTTAAACTTTAGAGCGTTTTACAATTCTTGTGACCATTTTCACATATATCGATAAAATATAATATATGATGGTGAATTAATTAGTTCTATTGTAGAATGTAATTAAGGTGAGAAATTGGCAAATATGGATATTGGATTAAAAACTTCATTTTTAATATTAATACTATTCTTTTCACTAGCTGGAGCTATAGGTGTATCTGAAGCTCATATACTTATTATAGGTGATTCTAAAAATGATATTCCAACAGCATATCAGGAAACCACTCAGTTAGCAGCAGATCTAAGACAGCGAGGATATGATGTTTTGGATTTGTATAGGGGTGAAGCTACTACAGAAAACATTATAAAGGGCATGTACGGTGCTGATGCAGTAATATATGCCGGCCACGGAGGTTATCAAACAGGTAATTATGATGGGGTTGGAGGCACTGCTAGCCCTCCTTTTGCATTAACGGGGGCCAATGATTTTGTTTGGGGTATTGGTGGGCAGATGAGAGAAGGATATTATGGTAATCTATTTACTGCTCCCTTCAAACAAGGTATTCCAGTATTCTTATTCCATGCGTGTTTCTCCACAGGATGGGTGGAGGATGATCAAGTAGCTAATCCCATTGAAACCATTTATAACTTCGCGCAGATGTTCAATGGAGCTGGAGCCAATTACTATGCCACCGCATGGAACGGTGCGGAGATAATATATGACTTTTTAAACGGTGCCAGTAACTTTCAGGAAGCTAACAATCAGAACCATGAAGAAATAATCACCTCAAATTTATACAATGGTGTGCAGGTGTGAAGAAACAGTAATGGTTACTCAGCATTTGTGGGTGATTGGAGTGGTGCATTTCCATCCGTTGCACAGACCACTGCCTATGATGAAAGCGCTGCTGATGCATGGTACCATAGTGATAGAAAGCAAATACCAGTTACTACCAACCGATTCGAACAAATCAATCCTGCTATCTACAAAAACTTAATAGTTTGGCAGGACAAACGATATGGGAACTGGGATATATTCATGAAAGAACTTACCACCAATATTGAGACTCGTTTAACAACTAATTCTGCTTCGCAGGTTACTCCTGCGATTTATGGAAATTTGGTGGTTTGGGCGGATAATCGGTATGGTAATTATGATATTTTTATGAAGGATCTTTCCACTAATTTAGAGTCTCGGTTGACTACTAATAGTGCCTGGCAGGGTGTTCCTGATGTTTATGGTACTAAGGTGGTTTGGCAGGATTATCGTTATGGAAACTATGATGTCTTTATGAAGGACCTCATCACTAACATTGAGACTAGATTAACTATTAATAGTGGTTCCCAGATCAACCCTTCTATCTATGGTAATAGGGTGGTATGGCAAGATAATAGGTATGTTAACTGGGATATTCTTACAAAAGACCTTTCCTCAAATACCGAGGCAAGGATAACTAGTAATAGTGCTAATCAAGTTGATCCGGTTATTTATGGCAACAGGATCGTGTGGAAGGACAATCGTTATGTGCATAGTGATATTTTCATGAAGGATTTAATTACTAACACTGAAACTCGGTTAACTACTAACAGTGGAGAGCAGCGTAATCCTCAAATTTACGGGGATGGTGTGGTTTGGATTGACAATCGCTATGGTAATCAAGATGTGTACTTGAAAAACCTAACCACCAACACTGAAAAAAGAATTACTAATCATTCATCTGATCAGAAAAGTGCTGGGATTTATCAGGAGAAAATTGTGTGGTACGACGACCGTACTGGAAACAACGATGTTTACCTGGCAAAAATTGCATAAGAAAGAATCGAAATTAATGAAAAGTATATATATAATAATGACAACTTGGTTGAAGTTCAATGTATTATAATATTGGTATTATATTTTAATATTTTTTTATTAAATACTTTTTTTTATATGACGACCAATTATAGTTAAATACGTAACCTTTTTAACTAATAATGATTATATTTAATATTCATGAGTAGAAATCCTTCAATGAAAGTTGAGAAGTGGATTAGTGGTGAAGAACTTAAAAAAAGAATTAAAGCAAAAGAAAAGGATGTTAAGGTTTTAAATAGGTTGCATTTCATGAATTATCTGTATAGTGGTTGTAGTGTTCTTGAAGCAAGTGAAAAACTTGGAATAACCAAAGTTACTGGTTATAATTGGTTGGAAAGATGGAATGAAGATGGTTATGAAGGTCTTATTCCCCGATTTGCAGGGGGAAGACCATCAAAACTCACAGACCAAGAAAAAAGCCAGTTGAAAGAAACATTGAAAGAAAGAAACGATTGGACAACCAAAGAAATTAGGAAACTGATTTATGAAGAATTTGGAGTGGAATACAGCCTAAAACAGGTAGGGATCATTTTAAGAAACATGGGATTAAAATTCGGTAAACCCTACCCAAAAGATTACAGAAGACCACCAGACGCTGAAAAACAGTTAAAAAAAACATAACCCAATCCTTAACTAAAAATCCTGATATAATCGGATTTTTTGATGAATTTTCACCGCAAAACACAGCCAACACTCAAAGAGTTTGGTCAATTACCAAACCCACTATAACCAAAAACACCACACGCCTAAAAGCCAATACAATGGGATTCTACGCTATAAAAGGCCAAAGTACAATAGATTTCAAAGAACACTCCAGAAAAGAAGACATAACAGAATTCCTAAAACAAATAAGAACAGTAAACCCTTACGGAAGGATAATGATCATACTTGACAACTTCCGATCACACCACGCCAAACTAACCACCGAAACCGCAGAAAAACTCAACATAGACCTTGTATTCCTACCACCATACTCCCCACACCTCAATCCAATAGAATTCATCTGGAAAACAGTGAAACGAGAATTATCACCTCTATTCATAGAAACTGAAGAACAACTACGAAAATTAATTGAAAAAAACTTCAAAAAATGCTCACAATCGTTAACTTATGCTAAAAAATGGATTAAAAAATTCTTAAAATAAGTAAAAAAAGATTAGTAAAGAACTATGATATATAAATAAATCAATATTAGTTGATGAATGGGGGAGTTTAATGGGTGTAATACGGAAATTGTTCATTTTTTCAATTTTTTTTGTAGTTGTTTTAATGTTTTGTAACACAGCTTTTGCTTTGGTTTCATCGGAAACCCAAATAACCACTAATGCAGCATACCAATCAGATCCAGAAATCTATGGAGATAAAGTGGTCTGGACAGATTGGGGGTATGATAGTGGTGATATATATGAAGGATCTTTCAACCAACACTGAAACCAGATTAACTACCAACTCTGCTGAGCAAAGGTTTCCAAGTATTTATGGTAATCGGGTGGTTTGGGAGGATTATCGGTATTGTAATGTGGATATTTTCATGAAGGATTTAACCACCAATTTGGAGACCCGTTTAACCACTAATTCTGCAGAAGTTCAACCTGCGGTTTATGGAACTAATGTGTTCTGGATTGATAATCGGTATGGGAATTTCGATATCTATATGCGGAGCTGAAAATTGGAAGAACTAGAAAGTATTAATATAAACTGAGTAGGTTTGGGAGAGTAATTAATAAGAAGTAGTTTAAGAAACTATTTTCCTTTTTTTTACCTTGACAAAAAATGTGTGCCCACAACACTTAATAGTAAATAAATTGATAATGATTGCTAATGTAAAAAATGAACAATTATAATTTTTTTTTCTCATTGTGATATTAATCACAATTGGTTTTTGAATTCTTATATTCATGTGAAAATAGAAAAAAGGTAGAAACAACCATATCATTTTATAGGTGTGCATTTATGGAAAAAAATATAACAAATGAAAAATCCCAATTTTATCATCATGAAGATATAAGTCGAATTAAGGATTTCCAAATCAATAAAAAATTCTTATTAATGTTATTAGTTTTAAGTTTCGCCCTTACTCTCTCATTTAATGCTGAAACTGCTTCTGCAGTTGTTGTTCAGGATTTGTATGTTAACGGAACATCAGGAAACGATGCATGGGATGGAACTAGCCCAGTCTATGTTTCCGGTACTGTTGGGCCTAAAAAAACTATTAAAAACGCAGCAAGTGTTGTTAGTTCAAGTGGTACTGTAAAGATTGCTGAAGGGACATACAAGGAGCAAAATATCGTTATTAATCGTAATATGAACATTCAGGGTGGAAATCAAAATAAAACCATTATTGACGCCCAATCACTGGGAAGAATATTCATTATCGGTCAGGGGGTTACTCTCTCAATTAACAATTTAACACTTACCAACGCCCAATCAACGAGTTATGGTGGAGCTATCTACAATTATAAAGGTAACCTAAACGTCAATAATATCACATTTAAAGATAACAAAGTGACTAATGGTAATGGTGGGGCTATTTATAATACAAATGGTATCGTGACTGTAACTAACAGCTTTTTCTCTAATAACTCTGCTAGCAACGCAGGGGCCATATTTAATCCACTAAGATCTATTTTAAGGATTCATAATAATGTATTCAGTTACAATACTGCAACTTATGGTGGTGGAGCAATCTACAATTTAGGTTATGCTACTTTAGGTTACAACAATTTCAACAACAACAAAGCAAACTCAGGAAATGGTGGAGCCATAAACAATCAAGGAACTATCACCATAAATAAGGGTAATTTCAGTTTTAACACTGCAAACAACCATGTTGGAGCTGCAATAAATAATTATGGTAATTGTACAGTAACTTATAGTTCTTTTTCCAACAACACCGCTACTGAAGGGGCTATTTATAATCAAGGATACTCAAAAGTTTCCAACAGCCAGTTCACTGGTAATATAGCGCCGGATACGCCTGGATTGATTGGTGGTGGTGCTGCGATATTCAATCGTGAAAAAACTTTAACTGTTGATAAATGCACGTTCACCTATAACAAAGCAGGTAGTGATGGTGGTGGAGCCCTTAAAAATACTGCGGGAACTTTAACAGTTATCGGCAGTCTTTTCAAAAATAACAACGCCAACAGTTTTGGTGGATCAATTTTCAATTACTACGGCTCATTAATCGTTGATACCAGTACATTTACGGATAACACTGTAACCAATGGTAATGGTGGTGCTATTTATAATCAGGGTGATTTAACCGTGACAAAAAGCAGCTTCACAACTAATACTGCAATTTATGCTGGGGCCATATTCAGTCACACATCAAACAGCTACGTTTACCAGGGTAAAGTCATATCTTACCCCAATTATCTCAAAAACCATGCTATAACAAACAGCCAGTTCACAAGTAACACTGCAACCAAGGGCAGTGGGGGAGCCATCTACAACTTCGACACATTAACGTTAACCAATGATGTTTTCACTGGTAACACTGCCACTGACTCCACAGGTGGAGCTATCAAAAATGAAGGCAAACTAACCATATACAATAACTATTTCGACGGTAACAAAGCAATTAACACAGGCGGAGGTGCTATTAACAATATGGGTGATCTAACAGTGACTAATAGTATCTTCACCAACAACATTGGTGAAAAATATGGTGGAGGAGCAATAAGGAATACTAATGGCAACTTGAAGGTGACCAACAGCAATTTCTACAACAATACATCCACCTCTGGTGGGGCCATCTGGAATGGGGGAACAGCCACGGTTAATTTCAACCGACTTGTTGATAACACAAGTAATGCAATTAACAGTCCAAATATTTCAATGGACGCTCGTTATAATTGGTGGGGTAATGTGAACCCATGGAATAGAGTGACGGGTGGTGTTAATCCCGGTTCCTGGTTAGTTTTAACAATAACATTTATCCCTACAACTATACCAAATGGTAATGATTGCATCTGCACTGTTGATTTACAACACGATGTTAATGGTGCTTACCATGACCCCTCTGAAGGCCATGTTCGTAACGGTGTTAGGGTAGGCCTAAGCACATCAGGAACAGGAACAGGAACTCTGAACCCAATGACAGGCTTTACAATTGATGGTGTAGTAAATTCAACTTTCACTGCAACAAAATCTGGTACTTGCACTGTAGCTGCAAGTGTTGACGGGCAAATAGTAGAAAAAGATATTATGATATCCTAAAACACCTTTAATCAATCATTTTTCCTTTTCTTTTCATTTCAGCCCCTTTAATATTTTTCATTTTTTATTGTTCGAAAAATGGTGTCAAATCATTTCTTTATTATCCTCAAATCTATGATAATAAGTGGTGTGGATGGACGATCGTTATGTTAACGACGATGTTTTCATGAAGGATTTGTCTACTAATGTGGAAACTAGGATCACTAACAACCCCACCACCCAGTTTTGCCCGGCTATTTATGGTGATAGGATTGTTTGGGAGGACAGCCGTATTGGTAACAGTGATATCTATTTGAAAGAACTTGACTAAGACAAAAAGTTATTAAAACATTTTTTAGAGGATTAGTTGTTATTTTAATCTCCTTTAAAATCCATTTGCTGTGAGATTATTTTTTTTTGGGATGTCTTCAATTATCGATTTTTTTCAATTAAAAAAATTTTTAATTAAAGGATGATAAATAATAAAACAGTTACATGTAGGGGTATAAACATGAAAATTCAGAATTTATTTTTATTTTTAGGCGTATTTTTTTGGCATTTGGGGTTCTTCAAACGGCCACTGCGGCTGATAACCCTGCTGTGGATGGCCAAGAAACACAAATAACTACCAACACTGCCACCCAGGATTATCCTGCAATTTATGGTGATAAAATTGTTTGGGAAGACCAAAGGTATGGTAATGAAGATATTTTCATGAAAGATCTCACTACCAACGTGGAAACAAGGCTTACTACCAACACTGCCACCCAAAATGAACCTGCGATTTATGGTAATCGGGTTGTCTGGACTGACTATCGGTATGGTAATTGGGATATTTTTATGAAGGATATATCCACTAATGTGGAGACTAGGTTAACCACCAACTCTGCTAACCAATTTAGTCCTGCGATTTATGGTAATCGGGTGGTTTGGGAGGATTATCGGTATGGTAATTGTGATATTTTTATGAAGGATTTGTCCACTAATGTGGAGACTAGGTTAACCACTAATTCCGCCCAACAAGCTGGTCCTGCGATTTATGGTAATCGGGTTGTCTGGACTGACATGAGATATATACATTTTGATATTTTTATGAAGGATCTCGTGACCAATATTGAAACACGGTTAACTACTAACACTGCAGACCAATATAGTCCTTCGATTTATGGTGATAAAATTATCTGGATGGACGAAAGGAATGTTAACACGGATATCTTTATGATGGACTTAGTTACTAATCAAGTGACGTATATTACCCTCAACTCTGCCACCCAAGGAGCGGCAGCGATTTATGGGAATAGAATCGTCTGGGATGATAACCGAAATGGTAATAAGGATATTTATATGAAGAGTTTGGAAGTTCCATTAACCAGTAACACCGCAGGTCAATATAATCCTGTGATTATGGTAACCGGGTTGTCTGGACAGATGAGAGATATGGTCATCAGGATATTTTCATGAAGGATTTATCTACTATGGTGGAGACCAGGTTAACTACCAATTCTGCCTCCCAACAGAATCCTAAAATTTATGGTAACCGGGTTGTCTGGATGGATGATCGGTATGGTAATTGGGATATTTTCATGAAGGATTTATCTACTATGGTGGAGACAAGGTTAACCACTAACTCTGCTTACCAAGGTAATCCTGTGATTTATGGTAACCGGGTGGTTTGGGATGATGTTCGGTATGGTAATTGGGATATTTTCATGAAGGATTTATCTACTATGGTGGAGACTCGTTTAACTACTAATTCTGCTTCTCAGGTTACTCCTGCTATTTGTGGTGATCGTGTGGTCTGGCAGGATAACCGGTATGGTAACATTGATGTTTTCATGAAGGATTTGAACACTAACGTGGAAACAAGAATCAGCAACAACCCCAGTGACCAATATAGTCCAAGTATTTACCAAGATAGGATTGTTTGGTATGATGACCGTATTGGTAACAGTGATATCTATTTGAAAAAACTTGACTAAGAAAAACAATAATATTATTCTACAATATGGGGATTTTTTTTTATTTTCATCTCCCCTAAAACACATTACCAATCATTTTCTGTCATCAGGACATTTTTCTTAACTATTTAATTTTTATAACTAGATCGATGACTATTCTTTCATCATAATAATTATTTCATTATATTCTGCTCTGATACCTCTTTCTAAATCATCAATTGATTCAATTTGACACTTAAAATCAGACCATTCTTCCACCAGTGAACATAGATCATATCCATAATGATAACTGACAGGAGCACCGTCATCATCCACAGGATTTCCATGATATTCTGGTTCTTTCAACCATATTATCTCGCCATTTTTGATAATTGACCACTTTTCGGTGGGGTTATTTTTATTAACCAGGGGTATGGTACAGATATGTGCTCCACCTTTTTTTAAGGTTCTGTGTATCTGTTTGCATGCTTTATCAGGATGGTAAATGTGTTCAAAAACATCTTGGGTAATTACTAAATCAAAGATGTTCTTATGAAAATGTTCCTTTTCCAAGTCAACATTATAGAAACCTTCATAATATTTTCCCATTTTTCTTTCAGGCCAGAATTGAGAGGGGATATAATTTGAACATTCCTTTTTAAATTTAACACTTGCACCTCTATCCATGGGGGATGATTCGTGTATTGTTAATTCTCTCCAGTTGGGATAATTTTCTTCAACCACACTCATCAAAGCTCTTTCTCGAGGTTTACATCCGCATTTTGTACACAAGTAATGATCCCTCAACCATTCATGTCCTGATTTGAATATAGTTTCTTGCCCACAGCAGGGACAATATCCCTTATTCTCTAAAAACATGAAACTCTCCTTTGAAATGTAAATTTCACTGATATTAAATTCAATTTATTATTTCCATTATTTTCATAGTGTTTTAAGGTTTTTTTATATTATTATAGATTTATGCTACTACCAAAATTCAAAATTTATTTAGACTACCAGTATAGTTTGTTAAATAATCAAGGTGTATATTACTACTATTTAACTCCTTATATTTTCTTTTTTTCTTTAATCCTTCTTTTAATTAACTATATCCAAGTTTCTTAGGGGCTAGTTTTGTGAGTAGAAAATTTGGACAAAATGACAATGGCCACATGAAACAACTAAAAACTTTTTAAATGAGATCATATAATAAAAAAGGTATAAAAGAGATTAATAACAATTATAATTTAAATTTATTAATTTAAGAGGCTGTTAATGTGAATAGATTCTGGAATAATATAATCCAACCAATTATTAAAAGTATAAATGTTAGTTATATCGTAGAAGTTGGATCAGAAACTGGAATAAACACAAAAAATATTCTAGAGTATTGCAAAGAACACAATGCGCACCTGACAGCCATAGAACCCATTCCCCAGTTCGATGTTGATGAATTTAAAGCAGAATATGGGGATAAATTTGAAATATACATTGATCTAAGTCTGAGCATCTTGCCTTTACTGGAAAATTATGATGTGATCTTTTTAGACGGGGACCACAACTGGTATACTGTCTATAACGAACTGAAAATAATAGAAAAAACGTTTGAAAATGGAAAATTTCCATTAATATTTTTTCATGACGTGAGCTGGCCATATGCTCGAAGAGATCTTTACTACAACCCCGAAAACATACCCGAAGCATATAAACAACCCTATAAACAGCAAGGGATGTATCCTGGTCAAACTAGTTTAAAAGAGAATGGTGGGTTTAACCGTGATTTTTATCATGCTATTTATGAAAATAATCTAAAAAATGGTGTTTTAACAGCGATTGAAGATTTTATTGATGAATCGGATTTAGAATTCTCCTTTGAAACTGTAAATGCTTTCCACGGTCTTGGAATTCTATTCCCTAAGAATATTGAATTAGAATCTATTGTGAAAGATATAATAAATAATTCGAATTTCTTGGATTTAGTGGAAGAAGAAAGGATAAAACAGTATATTGAACAACTTGAATCCAAAATTGCACATTCTAAAACAAAAAATTTCCTGAAAGGCAAAGTTAACGAAAATCAGAAAAAAATCCGAGATTTGGAAAGCAATCTTAATGAGAAAGAAGTCCTTTTTGAAAAATCAAAGGATGAAATAAACGAAAAAAAACTATTACTTGATTATGCGCGAAATAATTTATTAGATAAAGAATCACTTTTGGATCAGGTGCAAAGCGAGTTAAATGAAAAAGAACTTTTGCTGGATTATGCGCGAAATAATTTATTAGATAAAGAATCACTTTTGGATCAGGTGCAAAGCGAGTTAAATGAAAAGGAATCACTTTTGGATCAAGCGCAAAACGAATTAAACCAAACAAGAAGTGATCTGGGCAAAAAGGAGTTATTATTGGAACAGACCCGTAATGGTCTAAAAACCAATAAAGAATTATTTAAAAATGAAATTAAAAAGAGTGAAAAGCAATTTAAAGAACTCTTATCTCAGAATAATAGTTTAAAAGCTAATTTTTATGAAATGAGATATGCTAGTAGTGTTGGAAGACCCTTGATTTGGAAATTAATTTCAAGGTTTCCCAGCACTTACATTCTGTTAAATTTTAGCAAAACAGGAATAAAAAACGCTCTTCTTACTATTAAGGGTTACAGGGCCATAAAACGCAATAATTTGTTCGACATAGGTTTTTACCTCAAAAATAATGGTGATGTAAGGGTTTCTGGTAAGGACCCTATAATACATTACCTTTACCATGGTTTTAAGGAGGGTAGACAGCCTAATCCTAATTTTGATGGTGATTATTATTTAGAAACTCACGGTGATGTTAGAAACTCCAATCTAAACCCTCTGGTACATTACAGTTTATACGGAATTCACGAGGACAGGAAAACAGTGAAAAAATCTGGTTTTAAAGTTACTCTGACATCAAAAAACGAATCAACAGGTTTTAAAACTTCAAATAATGCATATGCGAATAAAAAGATAATTGATGATCATGAAACTAATTATATTTTCGACCTTTTTGAAAATGCCTATGAAGAATCCTCAGACTTTGTGGATTGCAATGATCACTTAAATGTGAAGTTAGGTGAAGATGATATTAAATTAATTGCCTTCTATCTTCCCCAGTTTCATCCTTTTCCAGAAAATGACAAATGGTGGGGTAAAGGTTTTACGGAATGGGCCAATGTAACCAAGGCCATTCCAATGTTTCAGGGACATTACCAACCTCATTTACCAATAGATTTAGGATTTTACGATTTGAGGTTAATTGAAAATCTAAAACGCCAAGTAGAACTAGCCAAACAATATGGTTTATATGGTTTTTGTTTCCACTATTATTGGTTTAATGGACATAAATTAATGGAAACTCCCCTAAAAACACTTTTTGAAAACCAGAAGGATCTTGATTTCCCGTTCTGTATATGTTGGGCCAATGAAAATTGGACTAGAAGATGGGATGGAAATGAGGATGATATTTTAATATCACAAAATTATTCTCCTGAGGATGATTTGGCTTTTATTAAAGAGATTAGTAAATATTTAAAGGATGATAGATACATTAAAGTTGGTAAAAAACCTTTAATCATTGTTTACAAGCCACAAATCCTGCCTAACCCACAAAAAACCTTTTATTTATGGAGAAAGTACTGTAGGGACAATAATATTGGCGAAATTTTTATTATGGGGGCCAGAAGGCATGATTTTGTTTTAGAACCAGAGGAGTATGGACTGGATTCCGCAGTTGAATTCCCGCCCAATCACCCTCATCCAAGCAAACGCATGCAAGATGTAAAATATGTGAATCCTGATTATGAGCCTACAGTATTTGATCTTGAAACATTTGTTAAAAATAGACATTATATGGTGGAAAATGAGGATTATAAGAAATTTAAAGCAGTATTCCCCTCATGGGATAACACACCCCGTAGATTAAATCATGGCCAAGTTTATGTGGGAAATCCTGTGCTTTATAAAGAATGGTTGAAGGATGTTATTACTTACACCAAAGAAGAAATGGATGAAAATGAGCAATTTGTTTTCATTAATGCCTGGAATGAATGGGCAGAAGGCGCACATTTAGAACCAGACCGAAAATATGGTTACGCTTATTTAAAAGCAACTGCAGATGCCATAGTTGAAACACGAGTTTTTGATAGGATACTATTGGAAAGTAAACATAAAGTATCGGTGATCATGCCCACATACAACCGAAAAGATGTGGTTGATAAATCAATCGATTCAGTATTAAATCAGACCTTTTCCAATTATCAACTGATAATTTGTGATGATGGCAGCACTGATGGTACTGATCAACTAATAAAACTGAAATATTGGAGTCATCTGCAGAGTGAAAAAATTTTATACGTCAAACAAGACAATGAAGGCGTGTCTAAAGCCAGGAACACGGCTTTAAAACATGCTTCTGGTGATTTAATAGCGTATTTGGATTCTGATAATTATTGGGATCATCAATATCTGGAGCAGATGGTTGCGGTGTTTCATCAGAATAACTGCAATACTGCCTACTGTGCCATGGAAGTATTGGACAATCATGACAATCCCCAATATGGAAAGAATCATTTCATAAGAAATGAAGGATATGATAGGGAAAAGCTTTTGAAGGCTAATTTCATTGATCTTAATGTTTTCATGCACAGAAAATCATTATACGAAAAGATGGGCGGTTTCAATGAGTCAATGAAAAGTATGGTGGATTGGGATTTGATCCTGCGATACACCCGTTATAATGAACCGTTTTTTTTAAATGAGGTCTTAGCCACATATATCTTGGATAAAAACTTGGATAATATTACATACAACATTGACCATAATGATGATTATCTTAAACTTTCAGAATTGCATTCTTATGAAAAAATAATGAAAGAAAGGGTAGAAAATATTAAAAAACCTTCAAAAATATCTTCAAAAGGAAATTCAAAAAAAAAAATTACCATAAAAATCGCAGCCACTGATTGGGAAACAGCACACAATTGGGGAGATTATCATTTTGCATTAGCACTCAAGAAAGAATTTGAAAGGAATAACTATGAAACACTCATACAAATTCACCCGGAATGGAATAAAGAGGTTGAAACAGACATAGTTTTAGTACTTAGAGGTTTATTCCAATATAAAATTAATCCCAAACATTTCAACATCATGTGGAACATATCTCATCCAGATATGGTCAGTGTAGGAGAATATAATGAATATGATCATGTATTTGTTGCCTCGGAGATTCTGGCTAAAGATTTAAAAGATAAGGTCGATGTGCCTGTTGAACCTCTACTTCAATGCACTGATCCTGAGTTATTTTATCCTGATCCCTCATTGGATTACAAGCATGAATTATTATTTGCGGGCAATAGTAGAAACGTGTTTAGAAAAATAATAAAGGATTTATTACCAACTAAAAGAGATTTAGGCCTTTATGGCACTTATTGGGATCAATTCGTTGGAAAAAAATATATTTGTGGGGAGCACATTCCTAATAATGAACTCCGCAAGGCCTACTCATCATGTGAAATATTATTAAACGATCATTGGGACGATATGGCAGAGAAAGGTTTCATATCCAATAGAATTTTCGATGGATTTGCAGCAGGAGCTTTTATAATTTCTGATGAAGTAAATGGGGCTAAAGACATTTTTGGAGATCAATTAGTTACTTATAAAAATTCTGAAGATCTTGATAGACTAGTTGACTACTACTTAAATCATCCACAGGAAAGGGGGAAAAAAGTTGAAAAAGGGAAAGATGTAGTTTTACAACATCACACCTTTGAGAAGAGGGCAGCACGTATTCTCGAAATCATTGAAGAATCAGAAAAAACATGTCCAATATGCAACAGTAAATCTTCAACTTTCTTACCTTATGGTATTTTCCCTCGAAGAAACGCATTATGTCCTGTTTGTGGTTCGCTAGAAAGACATAGGAGCACATACCTATTTTTAACGGAAGAAACCAATATTTTTGATGAAGATATTAAAATGTTACATATTGCACCTGAAGCGATTTTTGCCGAAATTTTCTCAGCTAAAGAGAATATTAATTATCTTCCGGTTGATTTAGATGATGAAAATCTATATGTTGAAGAAAAAATGGATATTCAAGACATTAATTATCCGAACAATACTTTCAATTTCATTCTTTGTTCACATGTACTTGAACATGTCCCCAATGATAGAAAAGCCATGAAAGAACTGTTTAGAGTTTTAAAACCCTATGGAAATGCGCTTATTTCGGTTCCTATAAGAAAATCATCGAATGAGACCTACGAAGATCCTGCTATTAACACCCCTGAATTAAGAAGAAAACATTATGGCCAGGAAGATCATTTAAGATATTATGGTTTAGACTTCAAAGAGAAATTAGAGGATGCAGGATTTGAAGTAGTTACTGATGATTATATAAAAAACCTTGATAAAAATATCATAAAAAAGTACAGTTTGAGTTATGATGATCACCTATTCTTTTGCACTAAATAAGAAGTTCGATAAGGAGAATTAGATGAAAATCACAATCATTGGATCTGGTTATGTTGGTTTAGTAACAGGGACTTGTTTTGCGGAGATGGGGAATAAGGTTTACTGTGTTGATATAGATAACAGTAAAATTGAGAAACTTAAAAAAGGGATTATCCCTATTTACGAGCCAGGTCTAAAAGAACTGATAATAAGAAATCATAAAAATAAGAATCTTCTTTTCACCACTAACATAAAAAAGGCTCTGGAAAATTCAAATATCTGTTTTATCGCAGTTGGCACTCCCATGAGTGAAGATGGAAGTGCAAATTTAAAACATGTTTTAGCAGTGGCTCGGGAAATCGGACAAAAACTCTCCCATAACATGATAGTAGTTAATAAGTCTACGGTACCCGTGGGAACCGCCATAAAAGTGAAAGAAACTATTATGAAAGAATTAAATGAAGCCGACCTTAATTTTAGTGTTAATGTGGTCTCTAACCCTGAATTTCTAAAGGAGGGTAATGCAGTTTCAGATTTTATGAGTCCAGATCGTGTGATCATAGGATCAGACAATAAGGAAGTTATTGAAACTCTCAAAGAGCTGTATAAACCCTTTATCAAAAACCATGAGCGATTCATTATTATGGACATCGCCAGTGCAGAGATGAGTAAATACGCTGCAAATGCCATGCTGGCCACCAGGATTTCATTCATGAATGAGATGGCCAACATATGTGAAATTGTAGGGGCAGATGTCAACAAAGTCAGAGAAGGAATCGGAAGCGATAGTCGAATTGGATATAACTTCTTATATCCGGGTTGTGGTTATGGTGGCAGTTGTCTACCTAAAGATGTAAGGGCTCTAATAAAAATTGCAGAAGATCATGATTACCATCCAGAGATACTTCAAAGTGTTGAATCTGTAAACAACCTTCAAAAATTTTCCATAGTAAATAAAATTAAGAGCAGATTTGGTGAAAACCTATCAAAATACTCCTTTACGGTGTGGGGACTTACATTTAAACCAGAAACTGATGATATGAGAGAAGCACCATCTGTAACCATAATAAATGAACTGATTAAGTTAGGTGCTAAGATTAAAGCATATGATCCTAAAGCAATAGAGGTTGCTAGAGATTATTATTTCAAAGATAACAATTGTATTGAATTTTTTGATGATAAGTATGAATCGTTAAATAATTCTAATGCTTTAATATTGATAACTGAGTGGAAAGAATTTAGAAGCCCGGATTTTGAGGAAATGGGAAAAAGAATGAATAATCAAATAATTTTTGATGGTAGAAATCAATACAATAAGAAAATACTCAAAGAAATCGGTTTTGAATATCATCAAATAGGCAATGGTAATAAAGGAAGTTAAACATGGCAGTGAATATTACTGAGCATAGATTTCTATACAATTTTCGGAAATACAAATACCTATTGTACCAGTTAGTAAGTAGGGACATAAAAATCAAATACCGAAAATCGGTTTTAGGGATATTCTGGAGCTTTTTAGAGCCCCTCCTTACCATGATTGTGCTCACAATTATATTTTCAACGTTATTTAAGGGATGGGGTGTTGAGAATTATCCTATTTATCTATTAACAGGACGTTTGATTTTCACCTTCTTTCAAGGAGCGACCACGGCTGCTATGAGATCAATAAGAGGTAGTGCAGGAATCTTAAAAACAGTTTACGTGCCAAAATACATCTATTCCCTTTCAGCAATATTATCAAACTTTGTAACATTCCTATTATCACTGGTGGTGTTATTTTTGGTCATGGTCGCCACAAATGCACCGTTTACCATTTACATAATCTTTACCAGTTTACCTATCCTTGCACTTCTCTTCTTTACCATTGGAGTGGGACTGGCAGTGGCCACGGTGAATGTTTTCTTCCGGGATCTTGAACATTTATATGGAGTCCTGATGACTCTTTTAATGTACGCCACACCCATATTCTATCCTGCACGCATTGTCCCTGAAAGTTTCAGATTCATCCAAGATTATAATCCCCTATATGCAGTTATAGAATGTTGTCGAAGTGTTTTTCTTTATGGTAAGATTTATGATCCTTACCAATTACTATTTGCATTAGTATCGGCTGCCGTAGCCATGATAGTAGGTTTAACACTGTTCTATAGATATCAGGATAAATTCGTACTACATGTATAATTTCAATTGATTGCAGGTGAAACATTGGAAAGAACTGTTATTAATGTTGAAAATGTTAAAATGAACTTCAACTTAAGTAGGGAAAAAACAGACAACCTTAAAGAATATGTTATAAAGTTCATAAAAAGAGAACTGCATCACGACCCATTCTGGGCCTTGAAAGGCGTATCTTTTAAAGTTGAAAAGGGAGATAAGTTTGGAATAGTCGGATTGAATGGTGCCGGGAAGAGTACAATTTTAAAAATTATCTCCGGGGTTATGAAACCGACAGAAGGAGATATCCAAGTAAAAGGTAGTATGGTGCCTTTACTGGAGATGGGTGCCGGTTTTGATCCAGATTATACAGGCCGAGAAAACATTTTTCTTAAGGGAGCTCTTTTAGGGTACAACCGGCGTTTTCTAGAAGAAAAATTCGACGAGATAGTAGAATTTTCGGAGTTAGAAGAATTTATTGATGTTCCTCTAAAGAATTACTCCTCCGGAATGAAAGCCAGACTTGCTTTTTCCATAGCCACCATGGTGGAACCTGAAATATTAATCGTTGATGAAGTCCTATCGGTGGGAGACGCTAAATTCCAGCAAAAAAGCCGTGAAAAGATGAATTCGCTCTTGGATGAGGATGCCACGGTTCTTTTTGTATCTCACGCAACTCAACAAGTGAGAATTATATGTAATAAAGCAATATGGTTACATCAGGGCGAATTGATTGCCGAAGGTTCTGCTGAGGAAGTATGCGATTTATATGAGAAATGGATAAGGGAGAACTAATCCCTATCTACATCTCTAATTTTGTGATTATAGGTTTTTTGAGGATTTCAACAGTCCTCATCTCTGGAAATCTCTTTTTAAAGAGAAAATGCATTAAAATCCTGTTTTATTGAGATAGTACAAAAATAATAGGATCTTGTTAATCAGATTATATTGACCTGTTTGGAACTATAGAAATCATTGTCTTCATTGGATTCGAATAGCTCATTATCAGAATCTACAACCACCCTGATATAGTATTGGCCAGGTTTGATATTTTTGGGCACCTTGAAGTTGGTCTTCTGGTCTCGAACATCCCCACCAGCAATATCACTCATACGTATTTTACCCAGGAATATGATGTTACTTGGACTTTTTTCAGGTGCAAACTGGAAGGTAATATTGAAATCATTGGTGGGTAAAATCCCCTGGTTTTCAATGGTATTGGGTAGTATAATCTCTCCACTTCTTACAACATTTGATGGAACTGTTAGATTGGTTAAAACTGGATCACAAAGTAAATTAAAACTATCAGCAGCTATTAAACCAATAACCAAAAAAACCACTGCAATAACAATCAAGTACTGTTTTTTCCAATCATCAAAGATACTATCAGAAGACTTAGGAGTTTTAGAGGGCTCAGATAAATTGGAAGAATCATCAGATGCAGTTGATGGTTCCTTAGCAATCTTTAATTCTCCCCCACAATCGCATTGAAAGTCTGAAGGTCTTTCATCTGGTTCTAATTGATAATATTTACCACACTTTGAACATTGGACTTTCATGCTTTCATCTACCTGTAAATCAGTTACTATTTTGAGGTTATTTTTTTATTAATATAAATTTTTGCAAATCCATGTCATGTTTTTCCTAAAATCCACTGGATAGTTGGATTCATAGGGCAATCGATTATCATTTAAATGATTTTCTTGTCAAAGGATGTTTTGAATCATTATAATCAGAAAAACTTTTATTAAATTATAAGACCACTTAGTGACTATCTTTTAAGTTAAATTATAATGGCATAAGGGGTATTTCATTAAATTATTAAAGTTAGAACAGATTAAACCATATTTATCTATTCATATTCATCAACGCATTTATAAAGATAGATAACCCAGATCACAGTAAAGGAGACGCATATGGATTTATCCATCATAATTGTAAATTATTGCACCTATGATCTGACAAAACAGACCATAAAGTCGGTAATAGATCGGGAGCATCCCTTCAAGTATGAAATCTACCTGGTTGACAATGCCTCCCCCGATGGTAGCTTTCAGAAGTTACAGCAGGATTTCGAAAAACAAATCTCAAATGGATTAATCAAATTAATTACCAGTACTAAGAACCGTGGATTTTCCCATGCCAATAACCTCGCCCTGCAAGAATCAAAAGCCAAATACGTTCTGCTACTTAACTCGGATACCCTGGTTCGCAATGATTGTCTGGCTAAATGCATTAATTACATTGAAAAGGATGATGGTATTGGTGCTTTAGGATGCAAAGTACTCTTGCCTGATGGTTCCCTTGATAAGGCCTGCAGGAGGAGTTTCCCCACTTTTAGTGTTTCTTTTTATCGTATGACTGGTCTGTCACGTCTTTTCCCAAAAAGTAGGCGATTCGGACAGTATAACCTCACATACCTTGATGAAAACCAAAATTATCCTGTGGACTGTTTAACTGGTGCATTTATGCTGGTTAGATCACAAGCCATCCATTCGGTAGGTCTTCTGGATGAGGATTTTTTCATGTATGGTGAGGATGTTGACTGGTGCTACCGTATAAAGACAGGGAACTGGAAGATCTTATACTATTCTGATGCAGAAATTGTTCATTTTAAAGGTTCCAGCAGTGGGAAAAATAAGGTCAAACTCACAATTGAGTTCTACAAATCCATGTATATATTCTACAACAAACATTACAAATCACAGTATCCCTGGATCATCACCTTATTAACCTATCTGGGAATAGGTGTAATCTGTGGTCTACGTATTTTAGAAAATTCTTTAAGAAAATAATTAACCCCTAAGTAAGTTATCTAAAACCTTGAAATACTCCCTATATAACTATAATTATATTTTCTTTTATAATTTCAACTGCAATTGTATAGATGAGGCTTAAATAGTTAGATCCATCTTTTGATTC
>Ga0334900_1001576_pt1 | contig 23756 bp, 20 predicted proteins | sample GraSluR3_MG_2_FD_207231 | JGI IMG/M metagenome (GOLD analysis project Ga0334900, IMG submission 207231) | Sludge microbial communities from methane-producing bioreactor in Wageningen University, Netherlands - Granular Sludge_31_08-R3 | ecosystem: Engineered > Bioreactor > Anaerobic >...
GGTGGTGCCCCTGGCCCCGGCCAGCGCGCGCGTTACCTCTCCCTGACGGTTCACCGTGATGCTGACCACCACGCGGCCCTGGGCCTGGGTGGTGTACTCGGGGATGGGAATGCTGGTATGCCTCCGCCCGGTCAGGGTGTACTCGACCCCTCCCTGGCCGACGCCCATGGCGCCCTCCCCGTCGATGGCCCCTTCGGGCCTGCCCTGGTTGCCTGCGCTGCCCGTATCGCCCTGGTTCTGGGCTTCCGTGCTGCGCTGGTCGGCCCCGGGAAACAGGGCACGCTGGTCGACCGTGGGCCGGGGCGGTTCCTCCACGGGGCGCTCGGGAGCGGCCTCCACGGCTTCCTGCACAGGCTCCCTGCGCTCAGATTCCGGGCGGGTGGTTTCCGTGCGCGGACTGGGCACGTCGGATGGCAGGGTGACCGACTCTTCCGTCTGCTGGGTCACGATCTCCTCGGCTGCCGAGGCCGGGGTGGAGGGACGGGATTCCGGGACAGGCGGGGTGGCCGTCAGGGGCTGTGCCTCTCCCCTACCCGCATCCACATAGCCCAGGGCGACAAGCACCCCTTCCTCTTCGGGCAACGGCAATGGCGTGGAAAGTCCGAACAACAATAAGCAGGCCAGCAGGATGGTGTGGAACACCACCGTGCCAATCAGGGCCCTTGTGTTGTCTTTTTTCCTGTTCTCTTCCATATCAGCGAAGCGGTTGGGTGGCCAGGATCACCTTATGCCTGGTCTGGTAGGAGCTGTTGATGTTGTTCACCACGTCGATCACACTCACTATATGCTGTACGGGCACGCTTTGGTCGGCACGCAGGACAACAGAGGCTTCACTTTCCCCGGCAAGCCGTTGCACCAGCCCCTCGTAGAGCCCTTCCAGGTCGACCGGCATCTCCTCCAGAAAGAGCTGCCTGTCGGCATTGAGGTAGACCGTCGCGGTCTGCCGGGCCATGGTGCGGCTGTCGCTGCTGGGCAGCAACAGCTTGATCGCATTGGGGGCCACCAGGGTGGAGGTCAGCATGAAGAAAATGAGCAACAGAAACACCAGGTCAGACATGGAAGCCATGCTGAACTGCAGGTTGCGTGTATTTCTTAATTTGATTGCCATGGTTTGTCTTTTAGGAAGCCGGTTCGTGCAGCAGGTCCATGAATTCGGTGGCCCGGGCCTCCAGCATGAAAACGACCTTCTCGATGCGCGCCACCAGGATGTTGTAGCAGATGTAGGCGATGATGCCCACCGTGAGTCCGGTGATGGTGGTGATCATGGCCTCGTAAATGCCGCCTGCCAGCAGGCTGATGTCGATGTTGTTGCCGGCCATGGCCATGTTGTAGAAGGCCCGGACCATCCCGATGACGGTTCCCAGGAAACCGAGCATGGGGGCCGCCCCGGCCACCGTGGCCAGCACGGCGATGTTCTTCTCCAGGCTGGACACTTCCAGCTTGCCCACATTCTCAATGGCGGCATTGATGTCGCTCAGGGGGCGCCCGATGCGCACAATGCCCTTGGCAATCATCCGGGCGATGGGCGACTGGTTGTTGCGGCAGAGGGACTTGGCGGAGTCAATGCGTCCGTCGTGGATGAAGTCGCGGATGTTGTTCATGAAATTGGTTTCCTCCCTGGAGGCCCGGCTGATGGCCAGGTAGCGCTCAATGAAGATGTATATGGCGACGATGGACATGATCACCAGGGGGATCATCACCAGGCCCCCTTTCAGGGCGAGGCTCCAGATGGTTAGGGTTTCCTGTGTTGGCATGGTTTCCAGTGCCAGGGTATCTGCCAGCTGTACCTGGGCGCCTGTCTGGACCTGGAGAAGGAGTGCATTGACCATTGACAAAAGGGATTATTGGGTTAAAGACTATGATTCACTGGGTTTTTCTTCATTTGCTTATATAACTGCCTGGGTCCGGATTTAGTATGTTTCCGGCAAAGATAATCATTAAGCCCCTTTCTCGATGTACACACTGGTGGAGGGGAAGGCAAACTGCGCCTTATGACCGTGAACGATCTCCACGATGCGGTAGTTGATCTCCTGCTTCACATCCAGGTAAGTGGTCCAGTCCATCGTATCCACAAAAAACATCACCATGATGTCCAGGCTGCTGTGGCCAAAATCCTTGAACCGCACCCTCCCCTCCTGATTGGTGTTGGGATGTTGGTCGATGCAGTCCTGGATGTCGCGCACGATGGCTTTCATCTGGTCGATCGAGGTATTGTAGGTCAGTCCCACGACAAAGTTGGCCCGCCTGTAGGTGCGCAAGCTGAGGTTGTCCAGCTCTCCCTCTATCATTTTCCTGTTGGGCAGGGTGACATAGCTCTTGTCCAGCGTCCGGATTCGGGTGCTTCGGAAACCCACCTGCTCCACCACCCCGGTGATCCCGGCCACGGTCACCATATCCCCCACCACGAATGGTTTGTCCAGGAAAATGGTGATGGAGCCAAACAGGTTTTCCAGGCTCTCCTTGGCGGCCAGGGCCACGGCAAGCCCCCCGATGCCGAGTCCGGCCACCAGGGTGCCTACATTGATGCCGAACACCGAACCCAGGATCACCAGCACCCCGAAAATCACCACCAGCAGTTTGATGCTGTCCACGAAAAACGGGACCACCTGCAGGGAGAATTTGTTGTCGGTGCGCTCTGCACGCTCCAGAAGAATGAACCGGAGGAATTCCGCCAGCCGCAAACCAGCCCAGATAAAGCCTGCGTAGAGCAGCACGAAGTACCCCCGGAACAAGATCATATTGATGCCGAAACGGTCGCGGGGCGCCATGTCCCATTCGCCGGGAAACTGCAGCTGGGTGAAGGCAATGAACACGAAGCCCATCATCAGGATGAACCCCACGGGCTTGCGCAGCAGCTGATGAAACTGTTCGGGACTGACCTGTCCGGCCCGCTTTCGGACCAGCTGGTACAACAAACTGTTGCTGAGCCGGCTGAGAAAGCGCTTCACCAGCAGGCCGCCGGCAATGATCAGCAGGAAAATCCCGTATTGCCTGAGGGTGTTTCCGGCAAAGACAATGTCCAGCATCTCCTGAAAGTTCTCCATCGTGTTTCCTTTAAAGAAGCCGCCCTTACGGTCCACCACCACCGGGCCGGAACCAGGCCTGTTCCCCGCAAAATTATGTATTTTTAAGTGGATTAATTCCATTTTCCCCTGCAAATGCCCCCAAAATTTATTAATTTTACGCTCCGTTTTTGAAGCATCCCTGCCTGCGGGGAATACCTGTCCGGGCCTGACGGCCGGGGCGTATCCCTGGCTGCGGGGCAAAACCGGCTCCGGCCCGTACAGAAGATCACATACAATTTTTTAAACCGACAGAACATGACAAAGATTAAAGTAGCCATCAATGGATTTGGCAGGATTGGAAGGCTCACCCTAAAAGCCGCCCTGACCAAAGACAACATCGACATTATCGCCGTCAACGACCTCACCGACAGTGCCACCCTGGCACACCTGCTCAAATACGATTCCGTACACGGGAAATTCCCGGGCACGGTTTCCGCAGAAGGGGACAACCTGTTGGTGAACGGAAAGAAAATCCGTGTCTTCTCGGAGAAAGACCCTGCATCCCTGCCCTGGAAAGACCTGGGCGTGGACGTGGTGGTGGAGTCCACCGGGGTATTCCGCGACCGCGAAAAAATCAGCAGGCACCTGCAGGCAGGCGCCCGCAAGGTGGTCCTTTGCGTTCCCTCCAAAACGGCCGCCGACGTAGATGCCACCGTGGTCCTGGGGGTGAACGAAGGCGACCTCAAACCCGATCAGCAGATCTTCTCCAATGCCTCCTGCACCACCAACTGCCTGGCCCCCGTGGCCAAGGTCCTCAACGACCGGTTCGGCATCAAAAGGGGGCTGATGAATACCATCCACTCCTACACGAACGACCAGATCATCCTGGACGCCCCCCACAAAGACCTGCGCCGCGCCCGTGCCGCTGCCATGTCGATCATCCCCACCACCACCGGCGCCGCCAAGGCCGTCGGGCTGGTCATCCCTGAACTCAAGGGCAAGATGGACGGATTCGCCATGCGCGTTCCCACCCCGGATGGTTCCGTCGTCGACCTGACCGTGGAGCTCGAACGCTCCGCCACCCGGGAAGAGATCAACCTGGCCATCAAGGAAGCCGCCGAAGGTCCCATGAAGGGCATCCTGGAATACTGCGATGAGCCCATCGTATCAACCGACGTGATCGGCAACACCCACTCCTCCGTCTTCGACTCCCTGATGACACAGGTGCTGGAGGGCAACTTCGTGAAGGTGTTGTCCTGGTATGACAACGAGTTCGGTTATGCCAACCGCGTGGTCGATCTGATCGCCAGGGTCGGATAAGCCACACATCCCTCCCCTGGCCGTCTGCGATGGACAGCCGGCCTGTCAGACTCGCCCCTGCCGCAAGGCTGCCGCAAACTCGCGGGCTGACCACGACAACCGCCGGCGACACCCGGGGGAAGACGGCAAGCCAATAACAAACCACCATACAGGGTGTTTTCAGTTCCCGGGAGTGCGAAAGCCTCCCGGGAATGCTTTTTCAGGGGGAGAATGTTTTCAACTGCAAGGTTTCCCCGTCGAAAACGGCATAGGTGAAATGCTGCACCCAGTCGCCCGTATTGACATAGCGGACTCCGGGGGCCACTTCCAGGTCGATGGGCAGGTGGCGGTGGCCGAAAACAAAGTAGTCGAAGGGTTTTTGCCGGAGTCTTTCCCGGCAGTACTGCACCAGGAATTCCCTGTCATCGCCCAGGTACTTTTCATCTGCGCTGCCACCCGCCGCGCGGCTCCTGCGTGAAAGCCAGCGGGCCAGGCCCACCCCGAACCCGGGATGCAGGAAGGAAAAAAGGCGCTGACAGAGCCTGCAGGAAAATACCCTTTTTAAAAACTTATAGCCCCGGTCGCCCGGACCCAGGCCGTCTCCGTGCCCGATCAAAAACCGCTTGCCGTTCAGTTCCCGCTCCACCGGCTGCCGGTAAAGCCGCAAGCCGATTTCCTGCTCCAGGTAGCCAAACGACCACATATCATGGTTGCCGGTGAAAAAATGCAGTGCCACCCCGCGGTCGGACAGTTCGGCCAGCTTGCCCAGCAGGCGAACGTAACCCCTGGGCACCACATGGCGGTATTCGAACCAGAAATCGAACAGGTCGCCCAGCAGGTAGATGCCGGAAGCATCCTGTGCCACCTGCTCCAGCCATTGCACCAACAGGCGTTCCCTTTGCAGGCTGCGAGGCCGGTCGGGAACGCCCAGGTGGCTGTCGGACACGAAATAAATCCTGCTCATTTTGGCAGTTGGGTGACGTCACGGGCCGGAAGGGCCCCGGGCATCACAAACCTACGGGTTTTTTCAAACATCCCCAAAGAAAAAAAGCGGCAGCAGCCGGCGCAGGGAAGGGCGGTCAGGCCCCGGGAGAAACCCGGTCGGGCCACGGGGCGGATTTCTCTTTGGCCGCCACATGCTATTGTCCTGCAGGGCTCAGAATATACCGGCAAATGTTGTATATTTACATGCCGGACCGGACAATCACAGGCCGGCGGGCTGCAGGCAGGCAAACCCCGGGAGGAACCCTCAATTCAACAACCATAACCCACGTTAAGAGATGAAGAAATTATTACAAGCACTGGAGGCACTCAAAGGCAAACCGATCGATTCCAACCTGCTCCGGCAGACCCTGGAATCGCTCGACCTGAAGCGCCTGAACGTGAAGGAGGAGATGAAACAACTCGACCGGACGAAGTTCCACCGCATCACCTTCATGGAGGACCCGGTCCAGGTGTTCCTGATGAACTGGCCACCCCAGTTTTTTTACCCCATCCACCAGCACAAAAACTTCTGGGGCTTTGTCATCCCCATCGAGGGCTTCCTTTCAGAGACCCTTTACGGGCACGCCCCGAACAAACGCAAGGTATTTGTCCATCCGACGAAAACCTTTAAGGAAGGCGAGCTCATCTATGAACCGCTCAACGTCATCCACAAGCTGCAGAACACCTCTCCCATCCAATCCATGGTGACCCTGCATGTCTACTTTCCGCCGGATTACGGATTCGAAGGCACCATGATCTTCGATGCGAAGAACCGCCGGCTGGCCGTGCTGAATGCCCAAGCCGAAGACCTCGACTGGAACCTGCCGGCCGACCGGTTCGAACGGATCGAGGAAGAGGCCTATGACGTAGAAAAGCTTTGGTGATCAGCGGGTAGGATCCTGAGAAAACAGCCTTGACAGGGCCGTCTCCAGATCGGCCGCCTCCAGCCCCCGGGCCACGATCCGCATGTCCTGGTCGATGAGTACCGCATGGGGAATGCTTTCCACATTGTACAGGCTGACCACAGGGGAATTCCAGAACCTCAGGTCGCTGACCTGCACCCAATCGATGCCGTCCTCCTCAATGCCCAGCACCCACTGGTCGAGGGTGCGGTCGAGGGAGACGCCATAAATCTCGAATCCACGGTCGCGGTAGCGTTCGTACGCCTTGCTGAGGATTTTGTTTGACTCCCGGCAGGGAGGACACCAGGCCGCCCAGAAGTCGATCAGCACCACCTTCCCCTTCAGGGAGGAGAGGGGTACCTGGTTGCCCTCGGGGTCGGGCAACACGATATCGGGGGCCACCGCCCCGATGGCCAGGCTTTCCTCCGCCAGGCGCCGCTGGGCTTCCTTGCGGCGGTGTTCGCTCACCCGCCGGCGCAGGTCCACCACGTGCTTGTTCGTCGGATAGGCCTCGGACAGGCTCTGACTCAATCCCTCAAAGTACTCAAAATGATCCTTTTCCTTCAAAAGAAGGCGGCTCCCAAAATACTGGTAGAGGGCGATGATGGAAGCCAGGGAGGTGGGGTTCTCCTCGATGAACCGCATCACATAGGCCTGCTGCCCGTGAAAGACATCCCTGAAGGACGCCATCATGGAATCGCGAAACTGCTGGTAGTCTGGCTCATAGCGCTTCTCTCGCAACAAATCCCGCAGTGAATCCGCTTTCTGGTAGCTTTGCCACTGCTCCCTTCCCAACTCAGCCAGCAGGGCCGAGCCCGGCGAACCGGCGACCTCCGCGGTGGGGGTCAGGCGGGTGGCATCTCCCGTGAGGAAAAGATCCTCCCCGGGCTCGATCAGCAGGGTGATGGCATTGTCCTGGTCCACCCGGAAAATAAAGAATCCGGCCTCCCCGATGCGCGTGCGGTAGGAAAACGACCCGTCGGGAGCCGTATGGAGGCTGTCCAGGGGAATGACGTCGGTGGTGGTCAGCTCCTCCAGCCGGATGGGGATGTCCCCTCCGTGGTCGAGCCGGCCACGCAGGACGAACTCATCTTTGTCTGCCCCGCCTGGACCGGTGCAGGCCACGATGGAACCCGACAACAGCAGCCAGAGTATGGTATTCCGCATCTTATCTTTTTTTCGCAAACCAAAGATAATCCATTTGTTAGCCCCCGAAATGCTTTTAAGATTTTTTAACCTCACCGGGCCACAGCCTCAGCCCCTGGCGGGTTTCCCCATAAAAAAGAATCCCAGCAGCACGAAAGCGAAGCTGGCCAGAGAGCTCAGCAGGATGCGGGAGAGGGTGCTCCAGAAGCCACTCAGGCGAAACACCTCCAGGAAGAACAGCGGGATGTGGTGCAGCAGGATCAGCAGGAGGGCATAGGTCACCACCCAGGTCAGCCCCTGGCTGGCGATGCCGGGAACGGTCCCCGGTTCGAAATCGGACTTCACCGAGATCAGCCGGATCACGGCCGGGCGGCAGAAAGCCATGAATACCGTGGCCGCGGCATGCATGCCGGCCGAATCCATGAACATATCCACGGTCAGCCCCAGGACGAAAGCCGAAAGCAGCAGAAACCACCCGTTCACGTCGATCGGCAGCAGCAGCACGAACAGCACATAGACATAGGGGTTGATGTAGCCGCCCAGCCTCATGTGGTTGAATACCACCACCTGTGCCAGCACCAGCAGCACGAAGCGGATCATGTATCTAAGGACTTCCCTGGCTTCCATCGTGTTTTTATCGTCGGATTGGTATGCCGTCCGCCGGACGGGATCAATTGTCGTTCAAGGCCTCCAGGGCATCCTGTTCCGCCCCCATCAGGTCGGTCACCACCTGCACCTGCCCGAGCCGGTTGAAATCGAGCGCCAGGTCGACGCCTGCCGTAAAAAAATTCTCCCCCCGGCGGATCTCGAAGTCTGCGATGGTGCCGATGAACACATCCTTTGGAAAAATGCGGGAGAAACCGCTCGTCAGGATCGTGTCCCCCCGTTGCAGCGCCACATGGGAAGGGATGTACTCCATGGTGGCCCTGCGGTAGTCTCCCCCCTCCCAGATCAGCGACCCGATGTGTTCCTGCTCCTTGAGCCGCACGCTGATGCGGCTCTCATGGTGCAGCAGGGAGATCACCGTGGCGAAGCGCTCCGAGACGTTTTTCACGATGCCCACCACCCCGTATGGGGTGATCACCCCCATGTCGGGTTCGATGCCGTGGCGGCTGCCCTTGTCGATCGTCAGGTAGTTGCTGCGCCGGATCACCGAGTTGTTGATGACCCGGGCCGGCAGGTAGGCGTAGCGCCTCTCCTGGAGGGAGTCCTGGTGTATCACAGGCTCCTGCAGACCGGGATCCAGAAAGGCCGGTGGGAGCTGCTCCATCAGCAGGGCATTCTCCCGGGCCAGCTGTTCATTCACCTGCTGCAGGTCCAGGTAGGAGGTGACGGCGTCAACCCGCCGGTAAAAGAATCCGGCAACGGCATTGCCCGAATGCAGGAAGAAGCTTCGCTGGTGCTGGTGGTTTTGTGCGATGAGCAGGATGGCCACCACCTCCAGCGCCAAAAAAGCGAAAAAGAAATAGTTCCTGGCTATGAAGTTGAACAGGTTTCGCATGCCTGGGACTTGCGTGTGGGACCGTCTTCGTTCCCTACTTGATCAGGAACGGGAATTTGTCAAAGTTCTTCAGGGCGATGCCCGTTCCGCGTGCCACCGCCCGCAGGGGATCCTCGGCGATGTGCACCGGCAGGCGGGTCTTCACCGCGATGCGCTTGGGAAATCCCCGCAGCAGGGACCCGCCCCCGGCCATATAGATCCCGGTTCGGTAGATGTCGGCCGCCAGCTCGGGAGGCGTCATCTCCAGGGTGTTCATCACGGCGGCCTCGATCTTGCTGATGGACTTGTCCAGGGCGTGGGCCACCTCGGAATAGCCGATCTTGATCTCACGCGGGATGCCCGTCATCATGTCGCGTCCGTGAACGGCGATGTCGGGCGGGGGGTTCTCCAGCTCGGAGAGGGCCGATCCGACTTCGATCTTGATCTTTTCGGCGGTGCGTTCGCCGATCAGGATGTTGTGCTGCTTGCGCATAAACTCCATGATATCTGCCGTGAAATCGTCGCCCGCGATGCGGATGGACTTGTTGCAGACGATGCCCCCGAGGGCGATGACGGCGATCTCGCTGGTGCCCCCGCCCACGTCGATCACGATGTTGCCCACCGGCTCCAGCACGTCGATGCCGATGCCGATGGCCGCCGCCATGGGCTCGTGGATGAGGCGCACCTCCTTGGCTCCGGCCTGTTCACAGCTGTCGCGCACGGCCCGTTCTTCCACCTCGGTGATGCCCGAAGGGATGCAGATCACCATCTTGAGGGAAGGGGGAAACAGGGGTTTCTTGGTGTCGGTCATCTTGATCATGGCCCGGATCATGGCCTCCGCGGCCTGGAAGTCGGCAATGACCCCGTCGCGCAGGGGGCGCAGGGTGCGGATGTTCTCATGGGTCTTGCCGTGCATCATCATGGCCTGTTTGCCCACGGCGATGATTTTCCCCGAGACCCGGTCGATGGCCACGATGGAGGGCTCCTCCACCACCACCTTGTCGTTATGGATGATGATGGTATTGGCCGTGCCCAGGTCAATCGCTATCTCTTTGGTCAGAAATGAAAACAGGCCCATAACAGGTATTGATTTTCGGTTGACAATCTAATGTTTAAAATGCCGCAGCCCGGTCATGGCCATGGCCATGCCCGCCTGGTCGCAAAAGGCGACCGATTCCCCGTCGCGTACCGAGCCGCCCGGCTGGATCACCGCCGTGATGCCGGCCTGGTGGGCGATCTCCACGCAGTCGGGAAAGGGGAAAAAAGCATCCGAGGCCATCACACTCCCCCTAAGATCGTGGCCGTTGGCGCGGGCCCTGCCGATGGCCTGGCGCAGCGCATCGACCCGCGAGGTCTGCCCCATGCCAGCCCCCAGCAGCTGGCGGTTTTTGACCAGGGCGATGGCGTTGGATTTCAGGTGCTTCACCACATGATTGGCAAACAGCAGGTCCGCCGTCTCTTCCGGGCCCGCTTCCCTTTTCGTCGGATGGGTCCACCGTTCCGGCCCGGCCATGGCCAGGTCGGCCTCCTGCCACAGCACCCCGTTGAGGGCCGAGCGGAATGTGTCCGCCGGCAGGTCGACCGGTTTGAGCCGCAGCAGGATGCGGTTCTTCTTTTGCCGGAGGACCTCCAGCGCCCGGTCCTCGAAACCGGGGGCAATGAGCACCTCGAAGAACAGTTCGTGCAGGGACCGGGCCACCTCCTCCCCGACCGGGCGGTTGGTGACGATGATGCCGCCGAAGGCCGAGACCGGATCGCCCGCCAGGGCGTCCTTCCAGGCCGTCAGCAGGTCGTCGCGCACGGCCATGCCGCAGACGTTGGTGTGCTTGATCACGGCGAAGCAGGCTTGCTGCTGTCCGCGCACCAGCTGCAGGGCCGCGTCGATGTCCAGAAGGTTATTGTAAGACAGGGCCTTGCCATTTAACTGCTCGAACAGCTCCTGGAGCGGTCCGTAGAAACGGCCCTGCTGGTGGGGGTTCTCCCCGTAGCGCAAAGACATCATGGGAGCTGCCTGCCGGTGGAACTCCCCGGCTTCCGCCCCGAGCATGAAGCCCCCGATGGCCCTGTCGTAGCCGGACGACACCCGGAAAGCGGCCGCGGCAAAACGCCGGCGGTCCGCCAGGGCCGTCCTGCCGTTCCCGGCATCGATCAGTTGCACGGCCTCCTGAAACATCCGGGAGGAAGGCACGACCAGGACGTCCCGGAAATTTTTGGCGGCGGCGCGGATCAGGGAGATGCCGCCGATGTCGATCTGTTCGATGGCTTCAGCCTCCCCGGCCCCGTTTTGCAGCGTTTCTTCAAAGGGATACAGGTCCACCGCCACCAGGTCGAACTCCGGGATGCGGTAACGGAGCAGTTCCTGCTTGTCGTCGGACTGTTCCCGGCGGGACAGGATGCCCCCGAACACGGCCGGATGGAGGGTCTTGACCCGCCCGCCCAGGATGGAAGGGTAGCCCGTGAGCTCCTCCACGGCTCTGGCGGGAAGTCCCAGGGCGCGGATGTGCGCCAGGGTGCCCCCGGTGGAATAGATCTCCGCCCCGTGGCGGTGAAGGCAACGCACCAGCTCCGTGACCGGCTCCTTGTGATAGACCGAAACCAGGGCCCTGCGGATGGTGCGTGAATCATGTTGCATCAATACCTCCCTCTATTAAAAAGCGGCTTCCTCCCGTTCACTTTCTGTAAGCGGGAGAACGGTCGACTGCACCAAAAAACTGTGTATCTTTGCGGCCGCAAAACCCCACGAAGTTAATTTAAATTTTCCTGATATGGCTTTCGTTTCAAAAGAAAAAATTTTCTCCCGAAGGTGGTTTCAGTCCTATTCCCTGATCACCCTCGGGGCCCTGATCATGGCGGCCGGATTCGTGTTCTTCATCTCCCCCCACCGCATCGTGCCGGGGGGGGTGTATGGCATCGGGATCGTGCTGCACCACCTGATCGGCATCCCGGTCGGTCTCACCGGCCTGGCGTTCAACATCCCGCTGACCATCATCGGCGTCCGCGTGCTGGGACCCCGCTTTGGGGTCAAGACCGTGGTCGGCTTCGTGCTGGCCTCGGTGTTCATCGATGGCCTCACCTGGATCTGGGGGGAGGTCCCCCTGGTCCCGGACGACATCCTGCTGTCCTCCATCTTCGGCGGGGTGCTGGTCGGCTTCGGCCTTGGCCTCATCTTCAAGTCGCGCGCGACCTCGGGCGGCTCCACCATCATCGCCATGATCATGGCCAAGTACACCCGCATGCCCCTGGGTCAGACCCTGATGGTGGTGGACGGCGTCATCGTGCTGGTCGGGCTGGCGGCCTTCGGCGACTGGACCATCCCGCTGTACTCCTGGATCGTCATCTACATCACCGGCAAGGTGATCGACGGGGTGCTGGAGGGCGTCTCCTACGAGAAGACCCTGTTCATCATTTCCGAGAAGTACGAGGACATCGCCCAAAAGATCCTAGTCGACCTGAACCGGGGCGGCACCTACCTGACGGGAAAGGGCATGTACAACCAGGAAGAGAAGAAGATCATCTTCGTGAACGTGACCCGGCGGGAAGTGGCCCTGCTGCAGGACCACATCAACCAGGTCGATCCCGACGCCTTTGTCACCGTGATCGATGCCTCGGAAATCCTGGGCAAGGGCTTTCGCTCCCTGAAAGAGAAGGTGAACGACTGACCCGGCGAGGGGTCCCGGCCGGCCATCCCTTTTCAGGCGGCCGGCCCTTGCCTCAGCCGTTTGGCGTCCTGACCGGCTGCAGCCTGCGGCCCAGCAGGACCAGCACCAGGGCATTGGCCGCGATGACGGCCACCACGCCCCAGTGGATGTGGGAAAAGCCTAAGCCCCTCTCCAGGAAAAAGCTGTAAACAACCGGGGCAGCGGCCGTGCTGACCACCATGACGAAGGTGAACAGGCTCCGCACCGTGCCCAGGCTGCGGGTGCCGTAGGTCTCGGCGTAGATGGCCGAGGTGATGGGGGAGCTGGACCCGCCCGTGATACCGACCAGCATCCAGAACAGCGGGGTGGCCCACAGCGGATCGAACAGGCTCAGCACAATGAGTCCTGCCCCCAGCGGCAGCAGCACCAGGGGCAGCAGCCGGCGCCCGCTGTAGCGGTCGATGAGCGGCCCGGCAAACACCGAACACAGGGAAGCCGAGAGGGCGTAGGCCGTGATGCCCGCCGCCATCCACTCGAGCGACCAGCCCTTTTCGGTGGCGATGAACGTCTGGAAAAAGAACAGGGCCGTCTGCAAAAAGCCCACCAGAAAGACCGTGGGTGCCAGCAAATAAAAGACCCCGCTGCGCAGGATATCCCGCTGCCGCCACAGCCGCTCCTCCCCGGGAACGGTGTCCTTATCCGGCCGGGAGGCGGGCACGGACACCTGCCGGGACTCCGTGCCCGCCTCCACCACGGAAGCGGGGGAGGCACCGCGGAGCAGCATCATGGACAGGGGCAGCAACACCAGCAGAATGAACAGGGCGCTCAGTCCAAACGTTTCCCGCCACCCCAACGCGGCAATCGTGCTGATGACCACCACCGGCATCAGTCCCTCGCCCAGGGGAAACCCCAGGTAGGCGATGCTGAGGGCCTTGCCGCGGGCCCGGCTGAAGAACCGGCCCATGGTGGTCATGGACGTGTGGCTCAGCAGCCCCTGTCCGAAGAGCCGGAGCATATAGACCGCCAGAAAAAGGGTCAGGAGGTTGAAGGAGAAAGCCGCCACAAGGCAGGCGGCGGTGATGCCGGCCACCACGAAGAGGGTGAAGCCCCTGAGGGGCACGTGGTCGATGCGCCGGCCCAGCACGATGAGGGTGGTGGCACTCAACAGGGTCGCCCCGGCATACAGGCTGCTGAAAAAGCTGCGGCTGATCTGGAACGACTCCATCAGGGAGGGGATGTAGAGCGAGACCACGAAGGTCTGCCCGAAGCTGCTGAAAAACACCAGCAACACCCCGAACGACAGGATCCGCTTGTTGGACAGAAAGAAACGAAGATAGTTCACCGCCTCCAGGTTTTGTTCCCGGCCGGCCCGGGAGTTTCCGGGGGCAAAGATAACCCATTAACGGGACAGGGGGCAGGAGGGCACCGGCTTTCTTTTGCGCCACTGCCCCGGGGCGTTGAAGTGGATCCCGAGGTATACCTCGTGGACCCCGTGCAATTTGCGGACCACGACCTCTTCCTGCCGGAGGGCGATCACCTGGTTGCCGTAGCCGTTGAAGACCGTGTAGCGGTATCCCAGCCTTGCACCCATCAGGCGGCCTGCCCGGATGTTGATCCGCCCATCCAGCCTGGGGTTGAGGGTCAGCTGGTGGTAAGGCATCTCACCGGGGCCCTCCCCCTCCTGGGTCACGGCCGGACGGTTGGTCTCCCATTTGCCATAGGAAGCATAGGGCAGGAACACCAGTGCGTGGGCCTCCCCCCTCAGGCTCAGCCTGCGCGTCAGCGGCAGCTCCGCGGCCAGGGAGGGTCCCAGTCCGAGGCCGGCATCCCACTGCCGCTCCTGCAGGCCGGACACATGGCGCCGCACCAGCCTTTCATAGGCCAGGGCGGCCGACAGCCCGTACCAGGCGCTGAAAGTCCGGCTTCGCAGCAGGGGCGCCCCGAAGCCGTAAAACAGCTCCATGTAATGCCGGCTGCTGCCATCCTGCCGCAGGGGATTGGTCACCGGCGCCTCCGGATCGGTGCGCAGGGAGGCCGGCAGCGACAGGGCGGCCACCAGCCGGTGGCGTAGGCGCCCCCGCTCGAGCTCCAGAAAGAGGTCGGCCGAGACCACCTCCGCCAGGGCCTCCCGGTAGTCCGCCCGGTAAGGGAGGGCGTCTCCTGCCGGAAAAAAGTGACTGAAGGACCAGGCGTAGCGCACCTGGGCGCCCATGACGGCCGGTCCCTGGTAGGTGCCTCCCAGCCCCGGCGGCAGGTGTCCCTCCGGGGTTTGTGCATGGGCCATGGAGAAAAGGCAGGCCGTGAGCAGGACGGCAAAGGCCTTCTTGCGAAAGGAACACACCAACGGCATCCGGCGGGTTTTGGGCCCTTCCCTAGCGCGAGGGCCGGAAGGGCCGGTCGCTGAGGATGGGGTTGTACATCATGTCAAAGGTACCACCTTTTGTGATATGGCCCACGGCCCGGTAGTACTCCTCTCCCACCGGCAGCCCGTCCGCATCGACCGGCTCGCCTTCCTCATTCACGGCCACCAGCCCGGTGGGGGTGGTCCCCACCCCTTCCTCGTCCCAGGGGCGGCTGGTAATGACCTGTCCGACGGGGATCGGCTCTCCCAGGTGGTTGACCACCTGCCCGTCCGACCGGAAAGTAAAAGGCACATGCTCGGCTTCGCTGCCGAACACGTCCTTGCCCAGGTTGAAGCTCTGGTCGAGCACGATCTTGCGGTAGCCCTGGATGTTGGCCTTCATGGTGGCCAGGGTCGGATAGAACACCTCCCCGCGGACATACCAGGCGTCCTCCTCCCGGTCGTAATCCAGGTAGGCCGCCGCTTCGGCAAAGTGGCGCATCACCCTTTGGCGCTCCAGCAGGATGGCCTTTCGCTCGTTGCGGCCCAGGTTCTTGAGCTGCTCGTCGTCGAAGAGGATGTCGGCCGAAAAGATCAGCCCCAGCTGTTCGTCCAGACGCTCCCTGTCGATGTAGGCGCTGAGCGCGCTGCGGATCTCGGCCGGCATCACCCCGTAGAGGTCGGCCCCCACCACCGTGTGGTAGAAATAGCCCAGCTCGCCCATGCCGCTGTCCTCGTGGACATAGTCCATCAGGCGGGTGCGGCCGGGATTTGCAGCATTGTAAGCGCCGTAGTCCATTTCACGCCAGCCGGCCTCCCCGGGCAGCTTGCGCTGGAAGGACCAGACCGCATCGACCGTGTTGCCCACGTTGCCGTGGCAGCCGATGCACTGGGTCAGCTCCTCGGTGGTCTGCGGGCGCAGGTTGCCGTGGCGGTCCTCGATGTAGGCGGCCAGGATCCAGCCTGCATCGTTGTCGACCCAGCCCTGTCCTTCCCTGCCCACGTAGTAGGCGGGCTCCTCCCCTTCCTCCTCGTCCTCATCGATGGCGATGTCGGCCAGGTCCACCTCCTGCCACTTGTACATGTAGCGGATCTCCTTCACCCGCTTGGAGCGCGTGCCCGGGAAGGTATAGTCCTTCCCCTCACTGCCCGCCAGCCCCGGCAGCAGGCTCCCCATGCGGCCATCGGCCTCCAGGTCGACATAGTGCAGGGGGTGGGCGAACTCGGTGCCGACCGGGTAGAAACCCTTCTTCACCGGGATGCCCGAGGCATCTCCCAGGTAATGCGTCTGCTCCGGCCGTCGGTTCTTGATGTTGCTCTCGAGCAGGGCCAGGTTCTGTTTGTACACCTCCAGGCTGAACTGTTCGCCCTCGGTCATGAACGGCTCCGGGAGGCGGATGTAGATGCCCGAGACACTGCCCGTCAGCGGGGTGAAAATGGCATAGGGAAAGAAATTGATGGCCCGCCAGCCGGTATAGCCTTCCAGCTCGTCGCGCACGAAGCCTTCCGGATCGACAAAGCCATGAATGCCGCTGCCGGTGGGATCGGATGGATCGTAGGGAAAGAGATGGTCCGGGTTCAGCGCAGGGAACATCACCCAGTCGCTGAGGATGTCGTCGAAATTCATCCAGTCGGTATTGCCGTTGCCGCGGGCGCGGGCGAAGGCCGGCCGCCAGTTGTCCTGCCGCACATAGTCCGTATCATCCAGCTCCGGGATGGCGATGCCTTCGGCCCGGAGCCGCTCCTCGATCTCCTGGGGATGGATGATGTTGCGCCACAGGATGTGGTTCAGGTTCTCCGTGGGGAAGCTGAACAGGATCTGGTCCTCCCCGATGTCGAAGGCATTGCCGTGCCGGGCGTGGGTCAGGTAGTCGGTATGGCAGTACTTGCAGGCGTTCTGGGTGCCGTAAGAGGTCTCGATCCAGCACTGGGGCGGGATGTTGGGCTCCTCGTTAAAGCTCGGCTTGTAGGGCGCCCCGGCGCGCTGTTCGAAACCTTCGGGCGCCTTGCCCAGTAAAAAGTCCTCCGCGCTGATCCGCTCCGCCTGCAGTCCGAAGGCGGCCAGGCCGTCGATCACTTCGTGCCCGGGGCCCATCTGCCGGCCGCACATGATGAACACGGCCATGGACAGGGCGGCGGCAAGGATCAGCCTGGTGGGCCGCAGGGCATTTTTCAGGAATTGGTTCAGGCGCTTCATATCTTCAGGGTTTTTGGTTTGGTTCACGGGCCGGCCACTGCAGGCCGGTCATGCTGATATCTATTTGGGCATGCCTGGTAATCCGGCGGCTCCATGGTCCTCAGGACCGGCTACAGCGACCCGTTGCGTAAAAATACCATAAAAAAAGGCGCCCCAAAAGTAATGAAGCGCCCTTTTGGGGGAGGTTTCCGAATTTTTATTCGTTCTAAATTAATTTTCAGGGCGGGGGGGTCGACCCCGGGGCGGGCTCTTCCGGCGGCAGGGACCGGTCTTCCGAAGTGGCATCTTCCGGGGAATGGCCCGGTCCCGGGGCGGGACCATCCGGATCGGGACCCTCTCCCGGGGCGGGATCTGTCTGCCGGGGCGCCGTCCTGCCCGGGTTTTTACGCTTGAGGCGTTCCAGCAGGGACTTGTTGCGCCGGAACTGTTCGGTGGTGGTGGCCGAGTCGATCTCGAACCCGACCGACAGCCAGGTGCCTTCGTGCACATGCCTTGGCAGCAGGTGCAGGGGCACGTTCACCGGCACTTCCTCCTCTCCGAAAAGGAGCACCGCCACATGGTTTTCGATACGGTCGATGACAGCTTTCATGGGTTGGTTGGATTGGTTACAAAAGCCAGGTTCTGTTGTCTGATGTCCTCCACCCTGTTGGCGTCGATGCCCGGGATGCGGCTGAGCTCATCGAGGGAGCCGAAGGGGCGGCCTTCGATGATCTGCTGCGCCCTGGCGGGTCCCACGTGGATGATGCGCGTCAGCTCCTGCAGGCCCGCGCGGTTGATGTCGATCGTCGGATGGGGATGCGGCAGGGGGCCGGATCCCGGCTGGCCCTCCCCCCTGCCGGTTTCCACGTAATAGTCCATGCCGTCGGAATGCACCACGACGGTCCCGTTCAGGTCGGTGCGGTACACCATTACCCGTCTTTCATGCAGCCTCCTCAGGGTCTCCTCATGCGGGAAGCCGTAGGAATTGTCCTCCATGCAAAAGATCACCGCGGCATCCGGCTGCACGGCATCCAGGAAGGCCGCGGAGGAGCTGGTGGTGCTGCCGTGGTGGGCCACCTTGAGGATGTCGCTGCGGACGGGGATTTGCCTCTCGATCAGCTCGGTCTCGCTGCGGCGCTCCATGTCGCCGGCCAGCAGCACGCTCACCGCCCCGAGCTCCAGGCGGGTCACCACCGACGCATCGTTCAGGTGGCGGTCGGACGGCTCCACGGGGTGGAGCACCTGAAGCCGGGCCCCGCCGCCCAGGTCCCGCTCCATGCCGGCCCGTCCGACGGTAAACAAGATCTCCAGGCTGTCGATCAGCTCCAGGTAGCGCGTGAACAGCCTCGTGGTATGCACCACCCCGGGATCGATCACCTCCAGGACGGGATGGCTGCGCAGCACCGCGGGCAGTCCCCCGATATGGTCGGCATGCGGGTGGGTGGACACCATCAGGTGGATGGTGTCGACCGCCAGGCGGGCGAGGTAATCCAGGAGGGGTGCCGGGCGCTCGCCCCCGTCGACAAGGGTCCATGTGCGGGGGGTGCGGACCAGGATGGCATCGCCCTGTCCGACGTCGATAAAATGCACCTGGAAGACGCTTTCCAGGGGCGGCACCGTGTCGATGGGCGCCGGCAGGCTGTCAGCGGGTGGCCGGCGGCCGGGCAGGCGGTCGCCCAGGGCCGGGAAGAGGACCTGCCGGATAAAGAGGGTAAGCCCCACCAGCAGCAGGACAAACAGGATAAACAGGAACCAGGCGTTTCTGCGTCTCATCATTCGGCGATTGGTTCGTTAGCGCGCTTCCTCCGTATCCAGCGCCCGGCGGGCCTCCGGGACCAGGAGCTGCAGCCACTGACGGTACATCCTGCCGGAGGGATGCAGCTGGTCGGCCGCCAGCAAGGAAGGATCGGTGGCCGCCTGCCGGGACAGGGGGGTGATGTCGGCGTAGCGCGCACCGGCCTGCTGGCTCAGTTCCCGGTTGATCCGGTTGTAGTCGTCGATCTCCCGGGCCACGCGCTGCTTCTGGTCCGCCGGCACAAAGGGCGTCACGCTGTAGTCCGGGATGGACACCACCAGCACCCTTTGGGGGTCTCCGCCGGCCAGCCCGATGGCGATCCCGAGCAGTTCATTGAACTCCCTGGTGTAGCCCTCCGTGGTAAAGCCCCGGAGCGGTCCGCGGTACTGGTTGTTGACCCCGATCAGCAGGCTCACCAGGGCGTAAGGACCCTCCGGACCGGCCTCCCGGATGGCGGCCAGCAGCTCACCGGTGGTCCAGCCCGTGCGGGCGATGATCTGAGGTTGCCCCAGTTCCAGCCCGTGCCGGACAAGGGAGTCCTGCAGCAGCACCGGCCAGCGGTCCGCCTCCTCCACCCCTTCCCCGATGGTGTAGGAGTCTCCCAGCGCAAGAAAGTCGGTTGTCATGGGCGGGTCGTTTTCATCATGGTGGTTTTCCTGCTGGCGGCAGGCGAATAAGCCGGCAAGCAAAACAAACAGCAACAGGATGCGGCTTGCTGCCGCCCGGCCGTTTGCAGCGAATCCCCTGTTTTTCATGGGCCGAATTTTCCTGAAAGATACGGTTTCTCAAAAAAATTCCAAAAAGGGGGAAAACTTTTGCAAAATAGAATTTCTGTGCTATCTTTGCAACGCTTTTGACGACAGCAACGCAGCAGACAAGCTCTTTAAATCCGGTCCGGTAGTTCAGTTGGTTAGAATACATGCCTGTCACGCATGGGGTCGCGGGTTCGAGTCCCGTCCGGACCGCACAAACTCACGAAGCCCCCGATATTCGGGGGCTTTTTTTTTGGTGCGCAAAATGGTGCGCACAAAAACGGATTAATCCCCTGACTCCGGGTAATGATTCCGGCGGTGCGCCAAACATCCCGGAATTTGCATGCCAAATCCTAACCAAAGCCTGAGGTCGTTAAAAATAACCCCAAAATTCGTTTGCATTTTTGCGTGTTTTGTCTTACATTTAATATAATGATCTTCATATGTTACTTTTTTCTAGACAATACCAAATAAAATCAAGCATGAAAAGCATTCCAAAACCTCCGTATTTCTTGCTGCTTTTAACCGTGGCAACTTTGGTGTCTGCTTGTGAAAAAGATGAAGAAGACAGCAACCTGGCTCCGGAAATCACAGTCAGTGAAGACATCATTGGCATGACTGGTCAGACAATCAACCTGTCTGCCACCGCTGCAGACCCTGATGGTGATGCGTTGACCTTTAACTGGCAAGTCATCGAATCCCCAAACGGATCTTCTCCGGTGGTATCAAACAGCAGCAATACAAATGCGACATTTACCACACCGACCGCTGGATTCTATCGCGTCGAGGTTGTCGTTGAAGACGGGAAGGGGGGCCAGGCCTCTGGTGCCATCCGTTTGTCCATCGGGGGGTTGTTGCCCAATACCATCAGTGCAACGACCGTTTTGCCGGATTTGTTTGCGGAACCAAGTATTCCCGATTATTATGCCACTTCATCGGTCTCGGTTCGCGAAGGGCTTACCCTGGATCCGGGCGTGGTGATTGAATTCGGGTCTGACGCTTTGTTTTCGATCAGCGGGAGCCCGGCCTATTTAAAGGCAGAGGGGACCCCCTCCGATAAAATCATCTTAAGGGGCATGAACAAGACCAAGGGCAGTTGGCGTGGTATTGGCATTGCCTCTGCCAACATCAGCAACTCTTTGAACCATGTGGAAATTCAACATGCCGGAAGTTCCGATAACGGGGCAAGAAGGGCGGCCATAAGGGTACAAAGCAATGCTTCAGCAAGACTCAGCATTCAGAATACGTCCATTTCAGAAACCGCCGGACATGCATTGTTTGTTGATGGAAGAGATGGCGTATTATCAGCCTTTTCCGGCAATAATTTCTCAAACAATGACCTGGCTCCAATCCGTATTGGTGCGGAGCAAATATTTATGCTGGACAGACAGAGCGTTTATTCAAATAACGGGGTTCAGGCCATCGAAGTGGCCGGCGCGGGCAATACTTCCACCAGAATCATGGATAACGGAACCATAATGGCTTTGGGGATTCCTTATCATTTTCAAAGCTCCGTGGAACTTGAAGGCGCTGTCAGCTTCGAACCGGGTGTGGTTTGTCTGTTCAATTCCAATTTACGCCTGAGTGTTTCGGTTTCCGGGGCGATCATTGCAGAAGGGACGGCCGCTGAGCCGATTATTTTCAGCGGATTGAGTGAGGTTTCGGGAGGATGGAGGGGCATTGAAATTGCTTCCCCATCGAGTCAAAATGTACTCAATCACACGATCGTTTCATATGGGGGCAGTACAAGCGGAAGGGGTGCCAATATTTATATGTTCGGATCAAGCGGAGGTTCCCGCCTTGTCATAACCAACAGCACCATTTCCCACAGCCAGACCTACGGAATCAGGACGGCGGGAGGGAACGCCGTGCTCACGGAAAGCAATAATACTTTTGTTTCCAATGCCTCCGGGGATATTCAGAATGGCTAGGCATGCAGGGGAAAGGCTGCTTGCATCCATGAGGTTTCCGGTGTTCAGGCGCCGGTGACAATGTCCCATAACTTGTATTAGCCAAGACTTGATCTGACAGTCGGGGTGTTTTTCATGTGCCTGGCACTTCCATTTCGGTCATTTCCTCAGGTTCTGATTCCAGGTCTTCAGCACCTAGATTTGTCTGATTCAAAAATACACCTTTCGGAAGTGGGTAAAGCAGGAAGCCGTCCCGCAGCGATGCGTTGGGACGGCCCCATGCTTTTAGGTAGGTGCAACGGCACAAATCCAGATAGATTATTGCACAGCCGGCACAAGCCCGGCAAAGGCATTTGTGGACATCTCCTGTGCCGCAACAACCTTTTGATGGGCTGTCAGATAATCGCCGTTGGCAACCAGGGTGTTGATTTCGGTGATGGCGGCCTCGATCATCGTTACCTGATCCGTCATATTCTCCACCTGCGCGGCATTTGCGGGGGTCTTCACCATCTTGCTGATCACGTCCTTGTTCTGGGCAATGACTGCTGTTAGCCCGGCCATTTGCTCTTCCACTGCAACGCGCATTTCAGCTTTGACGGTCTCGGTTTGAACTGCAAGGCTGTCAGCATTTTCAGCAATCCAGGTTAATTTTTCGGCAAATGGCTTGTAATTGCGTGACCCGGAAGATTTCACCTTTTCGGCCTCAATGGCAGCCATAACAGCCGTGAGGGAGTCGGTTAATGCAGTAAATTCAGCTGACAGATAGCGATCAGCTTCAACGGTTTTGGCGGCTTCCATGGAGGCGTTTGCTTTTTCCGTCTCCGTTGTAGGAACCTGGCTGCACCCAGCCAGCAATACCACCATCATAGCTGCGGCAGCTATGCCAGAAAACATTTTTTTCATTGTTTCTCTTTTTTAGGATTCATTGTTTCATTTTGCTGCAGCTTCCCTGTTGGAATACAGAGGTGCAGTGATGCAAACAGCCTTGCAATAGTTGGGCCATTGCTTCTAACAATCAGATAGAGTGCTATTTACCACAATATGAAAAACCGCCCCCTTTCAGTGTGCCGGTCTGAAAAACAGCCCTCATCCTTTCAACAATCTGATTATCAGACGACAAAGAAAAAGCAAAGGATTTTGTTTGCCTGTAAAATTTATTTGCAGTATGCAAAAAAAATTTGCAGACCGGCAATGGATGAGAGCCCGTGGCTTTCACGATTCAAGCGCATCCCCTATTTGCTTAGCAGCCTAAACCTTTCCATGCGCTCATGGAGCATCACCCGGGAAATACCCAGTAATTTGGCTGCTTTTGCCTGGTTCATTCCCGTTCTGGCAAGGGCCCAGCGAATCAGGTCTTTTTCCAGAGATTTGGAAACAAGCTCGAAGATTTCACCTTCCTTTCCCATAATTTCGTCATTCAGGTAATGGCCAAGCCTGTCTGAACCATGATGGTCCACAATAGCCGGATTTATATGGTCTTCAATGATCTGCTCCGGCATGATCACATTGCCTTTTGATAGAACCACTGCCCTTTTGATCGTGTTTTCCAGCTCCCTGATATTGCCCGGCCATGAATGCTTGAGCAATCTTTCCATGGTATCAGGATGAACGGATAGCGTTTCATTCCGCATTTCGCGGGCATGTTTATCCAGAAAGTGACTGACAAGCAACGGGATATCGTTCTTACGCATGCGCAAAGGAGGCAAAGCAATGGAGATCACCCTGATGCGATAGTAAAGGTCTTCACGAAAGGATTTTTGGGCAATGAGGTTTTCCAGGCTTTTGTTGGTGGCTGCGATGAACCTTACATCCACGCCGATGGTTTTATTGCTTCCCAACCGATCTACTTTCCCCTCCTGCAGCACGCGCAACAGTTTTGACTGCAGCAGCAAACCCATGTCACCGATTTCATCGAGAAACAGCGTGCCCCCGCTGGCTTCCTCAAATTTCCCGGGCTTGTCTTTGTGGGCACCGGTAAATGCCCCCTTATCGTATCCGAACAATTCACTTTCCAGCAGCGTCTCTGGAATTGCTGCACAGTTTATGGCAACAAAGGGTTTTGAAGCCCTGTCGCTGTAATGGTGAATGGCCCGAGCAACGAGTTCTTTTCCGGTACCGCTCTCCCCTGTAATCAAAATGCTGGCATCGCTTGCAGCCACACGTCCGATGAGTTTATAGACATCCTTGATGGCCGGGCTTTCGCCTATAATTCCTTCACCGGAGGGCGGTTGCTTGTGGAGATCCGTCCTTTTCCTGGCGGAGATTGGCTTCTCTTCGATACTGGAATCAATGGCCTGGAGCGCTTCCTCCACCAGTTTGATCAGGTTG
>Ga0334900_1001583_pt1 | contig 23700 bp, 16 predicted proteins | sample GraSluR3_MG_2_FD_207231 | JGI IMG/M metagenome (GOLD analysis project Ga0334900, IMG submission 207231) | Sludge microbial communities from methane-producing bioreactor in Wageningen University, Netherlands - Granular Sludge_31_08-R3 | ecosystem: Engineered > Bioreactor > Anaerobic >...
CGGCTTACAACCGTAAAAATGGCTACACTTGTCATGCCAAAAATGGAAATTCGCTTGATAATGATGGAATTGGCTATGCTCATGAGAATTTGTTGATATCCTTTTGGCATTCCAATTTTAATGATTTTGTAAATAAACTGTTTATCAGGATGCAAAAAATCTTTCCACTGAAACGACAAAATGGTTTTGTTAGAAAGATAGACATACATGCCGCAAACAAATAAAAACAATTGAGATATCCCTGCAGCAATGGCTACTCCAGCAATACCTATAGAAGAAAAGGGTCCTATTCCTAAGACCAAAATGCAGTTAAATACTACATTTACAATGACTTTTCCAATCATCAAATACATTGGAGTTAATGCATCGCCAGCTGCTCTTAATGCTGTATTAAAAGAAAACCCAGTGTTTTGAAAAGGAATCACAAAGCACATAATTTTTCCATACATAACGGCCATTTCTAAAGCTTGCCCTTCTGCGCCAATCATAACTAGCAATGGGCGAAGAATAAATAAGCAGGGAATCGTAAAAAGATAAGAACCGAAAAGCTTTAGAAATAGAGTTTGAGCAGTGGCATGTCCAGCTTCCTCAACATCTCCCTTGCCAAAACACTGGGAAATAATCCCTATTGAGCCGCTTCCAATAATACTATTAAAAAAAGTTAAATACATTTCCAAAACAGCGAAAATACCAATTGCTGCCTGTGCATTGGTACCTATGGCACGTAGGAAAAAAATATCCGTAACGCCATTTATCGATTGGAAAAGCATGGCCAGCATCGCTGGCCATGATAGGTTAAAGAGACATGGAACCAAGGGTTTCCATGTTAATCCCGGATTAATCTTCAATGACAAATCTTATCATTCAGGCTTAAATTCAAATTCGCAGTATTTGCATTTTAATAGAACAGGATTCTTGGAAGTAACATAGAATTCCGACGTATATCCTTCAGTGTTTGTGATACATCTTGAATTAATACAGGGAACAATGCCTTTCACTTCATCAGGAATTTCGGGTTTCACTTTTTTTACAATGTCCCCGTTCTCGATAATGTTAATTGTGATACCAGGAGCTAGCATCGATAGATAAGTAGATGTTTCCACATCAAGTCTAAAATCTTGAATTTTGACCATATCTTTCGTGGCGCATTTGGATGAAGGCATATTCATAAATACGATCGTTGCTTCGGTTCCGATGTTTCTTTTTTGCAACAATTCAAAACATCGTATTCCCATTCCTGGTGGGAGATGGTCAATGACTGTTCCATTGTGAATAATATGCATACTTTTCATTAGATTACCCCCAATAATGTTGCAATTAATGCCATTCTAATAGGTACACCATTATAGGCTTGTTCAAAATAAAGAGCTCTTGGATCTTGATCAACTTCAGGCTTAATCTCTCCTACTCTAGGCAATGGATGGAGTATGATAGAATCCGGTTTTGATTCCTGTAAAGTTTCGTTTCCTAGCACATAACTCCCTCGATATTTAAGATATTCCATTTCACCTAGTCGTTCTCTCTGGACTCTTGTCATATAAACAACATCTGCGATACCAATATGCTCTCGTATGTCATGAGATACAATTGGCTGAACATGTAGATCAGACTCTAGCTGATGCACAATGTAATCCGGCATTTCCAAACCCGGGGGAGATGTGAAATAGAGCGTTGCACCCAATCGACCCAAAGCAATGGCTAGTGAATGAGTCGTTCTACCAAACTTTAAATCTCCTGATATCATAACATTTAAGCCTTTGAAAGTATGCTTCTTCTTTAAAATAGTATAAAGATCGAGCAAACACTGAGTCGGGTGTTGATGCCCTCCATCTCCTGCGTTAATAATAGGTACATGGGAATAAATGGTAGCTACACGGGCTGAACCTTCATGAGGATGGCGGAGTGTTATAACATCGGAGTAACCCGCAACAGTTCGGATGGTATCTGCTAAGCTTTCTCCCTTTGATACAGATGAGCCCGATGCATCTGAGAAACCTAGCACCTTACCTCCCAAACGGAGCATAGCACATTCAAATGACAATCTTGTTCGAGTGGATGGTTCATAAAAAAGAGTGGCTAGGATTTTACCCCTACAGATATCACAAGGTTCTTTTCTGTCAAGAATTTCTTGCATAGAATCTGCAATAGAAAAAAGATCAAACAGTTGTTTTTCGGACAAATCACTGATATTGATGAATGATTTTAAAGATTCTGGCATAATTCCTCCTCATTCGATAAACCGAAATCGTGAAATTTGTTTTCTTTATTTTACATTTCAATTAAGTATTTAAAATCATTAGTATGAAAAAGTTGCAGAAAATTTCTCCAAAAGTTGTATGTATCTCCCATTCATATTCTGATTTTGATGCCATTGCATCAACGATTGCCGCTTCTAAGCTTTACCCCGAAGCAATCCCTGTTTTGCATGCTTCGGTGGAAGACGAAGTACAAAAATTTTTAGCTATTTACCGAGATTATTTTCCCTTTGTACCTATTCAAGAGGTTTCTTTCGAAAAGGTTGAACTCGTCATTTTAACAGATACGCAAAATACAGAAAAGATTAAGCCCCTTCATAAAGAACTCCAGCAAAGAAAAATAAAAGTGATTTGCTATGATCATCACCCTCTTGAAGAGAGTCCCTTCATTATCCAACTGCATCGGAAGCAGTATGGCTCAACCATGACCCTTATGTATGAAAAATTAAAACGAAAAAAAATCAGTTTCAATGCCATTGAGGCAACTCTTTTCATTGTAGGAATATATGAAGATACCGGCTCTCTTACATTTCTATCTACATCCCCGAAAGATTTGGAAGCTGCAGGCTTTTTTCTTCTCAATGGGGCAAAGTTAAACGTGATTTCGGAATTCATTTTTCCTCCTTTAGGAGAAAAACAGAAAAAATTGTTTTCTATCTTACTTGAATCAGTTTCTATCTATTCTATCAAAGGTGTACAAGTCGCTATATCTGGAGCGCAATACCCCCATTATATCAATGGTGTTTCTTTTTTGGCGCATAGGCTTTTGGATGCAATTGATGTAGATGTACTATTCGTAGTTGTTCAATTTAAAAACAAAACCATTATTGTAGCCAGATCTGAAGATGAACAAGTTATGAACGTAGGCAATATCATGGAACAATTGGGAGGGGGAGGGCATCCTCAAGCCGGTTCAGCTTTTATTAACCAAGATGAAAAAAATCTTGACGAATGGTCTCTTACTTTGCTTCGGTTCGCCAAAAAAAGATGTCGCATTAGCAAACTGGTTCGTGACTATATGAGTTCCCCTGTTAAAACCATTGAGGAATCTGCTGGAGCAGGAGAAGCTTTACGAGTTATGCTACGCTACGGACACACTGGACTACCCGTTGTAAATGATCATAAGAAGCTTATAGGAATTGTTTCTAGAAAAGATATTGAAAGGATTTCAGACGAGAAGCTTCTAAAACGACCCGTAAAGGCATTCATGACCAAACATGTCATCGTAGTATCTCCAGAAACCTCTCTAAAGGAAGCTGAAAAATTAATTGTGAACAAAGATATTGGTAGATTGCCCGTATTATTTGATGAAAATATTGTCGGAATACTTACTAGGTCAGATCTTTTAAGAGCTTTATATGGTATTTCCAAAACAGCCACCTCCATGTCAAAACATTATATCTCTGCCCCTAGTAGAGGACAGATAAACAAATGGTTGGAATCCTACTTTCCCAAACAGCACTTAAAAATTATCCGGCAGATCGGGAAAATTGCGAACTCAATGGATCAAAGAGCTTTTCTTGTGGGAGGTTGCGTTCGTGACTTATTGTTAGAATACCCTTGCAAAGATTATGACTTCCTTATCGAAGGAGATGCTATTGCTTTGGCCGAAAAACTACAACCAGTTTTTGATTGCAAACTCATTAAGAATCCTTCTTTCCATACTGTTAAACTGTTGTTTCCTCATACGGACATGGACTTAGCCAGCACCAGGACAGAATATTATGAATACCCAGCGGCGTTACCCAAAGTTACGAGTGGTTCATTAAGGGAAGATTTGTTGCGACGAGATTTTAGCATTAATTGTTTAGCGATTAGTTTAGAGCCTAAACGATTCGGGACAATGCTAGATTTCTACCATGGGTATGACGATTTAAAACATAAGAAGATTCGTATTCTTCACAATTTAAGCTTTATCGAAGACCCTTCTCGCATCTTCAGAGCAATTGCATATGCTATCCGGTATGATTTCTCCATAGAAGAACAGACCAAAGAATTTGCAATCCAAGCGATGAAATCTGGTTTGTTTAAAAATACAACCAGGTTTCGTATTCTTTCTAGTTTTATTGATCTTCTTAATGAACCAATTTGTATGATGAAAGCATTTCAGATGATGGAAGACTTACATGCTTTACAGGTTATATCGGAAGAATTTGCTATCGGCAGCCTACAACGCTTTGCTTTGAACCGAAGCAAGCACGTTTTGAATCAATACTATAGCGGCCCGAGATGGATTCTCTTTATTGCCATTATGACAATTTCATTGCCACTTGAATCTACACTTCAGATATGCGAACGTCTTCGTATGAGCAATAAATACATTACCGTAATTCAAAAGGTTCATCGATTCTATCCTTCTTTAAACCATGAACTTCCCACAATTCAAAAAAATTCTCAACTGTATAAAACATTGAAACCATTTTCAGATAAAGAGTTGGGAATATTCTTATGTCTATGTTCTATTCATGCAAGAAAAAAAATTCTTCATTACCTTTCCGCGTTGCAAACATTATCTTTGAAACTAACAGCAAATGAAATCAAGAAATATAGCGGACTGGAAAAAAGAAATCTTGGAGACTGCATTGAATCTTTAAAAATGCTAAAATTAGATGGTTTGATTCAAAGCAAAGAAGACGAAATACGCACCATCCAAAATCAATTCAAAAAGAAGTAAGGAGTCTGAATTTGACAAAAAATAGAGTGATTTCTAGATATGTTTTACTAGTACTAGTTTTAGTTTGGGGATATGTTTTAGCAAAACCTAAATATCCTTTCGCTATGGATTGGTACATCACCATTGTTGCTACAATGGTATATGGCTTAATTGGCATAGCCCTACAACGATCCATTCAGGATCATTTTTCTCAAAAAGCTGGAGACGTCAGCCTTGTCATTCAAAAAAAGTCATTTCTCTATTATTTACGAAGTTTGGATATTCTTGGTTTTCTTTGTTTTCCCATATTCGGAATGGGTTGGGGGAACCCAACCACTTCACCCAAAGCTCTAACCGGTAGTAAAAGATGGGAGCGTACATGGATCATTCTTAGTGGCCCTATGGTGAATCTTTTGGTAGCAATTCTTTCGCAACTATGTATATACCCTGTAGAATCATTCTCCTTAGCTTTCGCAGGTCAAATTGCTTTGTTTGCCAAAATAAACTTCTACCTGTTCTTCTTTACATTACTACCTATCCCTCCTCTACATGGGTGGCTTGTTTGGAAAGCGCTGCGTGGTGAAAGAGTTAAGTTAGATAAAGAAAGCTTCTTTGGAGAGATAATTTTAGTTCTTGCAATGATTACGTACGTTATCCCCTGGGTGATTGAAAGCATCTCCAGGGGATTTATGTACTGGATATAATCAAAGACTCTACAACTTATAGCCAATCGTACGGAGTAAAGCCTTTCGTTCCTTTATGTCTTCTTCATTTTCTATACCCTTTGGCGAACTTCCGTCTACAACTCCAACAATCCCTTTTCCTTGTTTTGTCTCCACCAACAAAACTTGGGTAGGATTCGCAGTAGCACAAAATATATGACATACTTCCGGAACCTCTTTAATACGATTTAAAACACTGATTGGAAAGACACCTTCAAGAAAAATGATGAAACTATGGCCTGCGCCAATCAGCTCAGCATTTCGTTTAGCTAACTCAATAAGGGCATCATCATTACCAGAATGCCGTATGTAACATTTTCCAGAAGCTTCACAAAATGCAATACCAAAACGTATTCCTGGGCCATTTTGTATCAATGCTTCATGAAGGTCTTCCACCGTTTTAATAAAATGGGATTGACCCAGGATGAAATTTAAGTCATCTGGTTTATGGATCTGTATCACACTAATTTCCATTAAAGCATCTTTCGGTATTCCCTGCCAAATATCACTAGATCGTCAATATCGATACGTTCATCTTGGTTAAAATCACAATCTTTGTTGTAATTCTCATCACCCTTGACAGTTAAGTAATGATCTTTGAAGATTCTCCAATCATACATATCAACTACACGGTCGTTGTTTAAGTCACAAAGAAGAAAATCATAATCCTTTGAGATGACAAAAGATCCACCTCTAAAGCGAAGCTTTGCTTTATCTCCGTTTGTATAGATTAGCTGGCAATTCAATAGATCAATGCTCATTCTTCCAGAATCCAAAGGTTTGAATGACAAACTAGAAATCTTTACATGTTTACCACTTATTCCTTCTTCTTGATCTTTTTTTGCATAGCGGTATAGAGACACTACTCCATAACCATCTTCGGAGTCATCAATATCTTCTATCAGTTCTACGTCTGCACCATCTGAACTAAAAAATCCTCCATCAAATGCACCATCACACATTAATTTCCTGCCGTTATACGAAAATTCAAACTCTAATCCAACCACGTCATCTGCTTCTTCAAGCACTAAATCAACGGTGAAATATTTCCTCGGAGATAAGACTCTCTGAACAGCAGCGATAAGGTTGCCCGGTTCTGGGACAGTCGATTTAACAACATTCATTTTTTGCTGCGAAGAATAGGACTCTTGATAATACTGAACACTACCGCCAGAATATTTCCAATTTGTGACCCGTATTTCGATTTGGTATTTTCCTTTGGGTAAAATATATTTTCCAGATGCATCTTTTCCATTCCATTGAATTTGATAATCTCCAATAAGGAGGTTGGATAAAGTTGCAATCGTACCCCATTCTTCTCCATATTCGTCAATGACTCTTATAGATATATTTCCATAATTGGAGTAAGCACAGCCACCAGCAAATCCTTCCCAGTTTTGTTCAACTCCAGAATTAAGAGTAAATTGAATCAAAATTTCTTCTGTTGTTTCTTCTTCGGTAAAGATTAATTCTTCTGGTGTAATCTGTATATCTGAAAGAGCTTCTACGTTAGAGCTGGGGGAATCTCGATAGACAATGAATGGAACATGTTGATCCCCTATATAAATGACGCCCTCATATCTAGGTCTAGTCATGGATGAATAATCACATTGAAAAGAAACCGAAATGGATCCTTTTTCATTTTGATTGAGAGATAGTTTCTCTACATTGATAGAAACATCAACCGGATTTTCTTCTCCTGGAAAAAGAAATATTTCATGTTGGATATCGTAGTGCATGGTTTTTTTCAATGGATTGGTAATATCAATTTTCACAGGTTTTTGAGAATCACTTTGATGAGGAAGAATTTCATTTCGCTTTACGACCATAGCAGGAGGGATAATAAAGGCACTGGTTTCAGCGGCCTTATCTATACGTGCCTGTCCAGCACCTTGGAGGGTAAATGTAACAGGAAGGTTATTGGATTCGTTATACAAAATATCTGCAGTATTCATGAAAGCAGATTTTATTTGGTCATTTGACCAATCTGGATGAATATTCTTCAGGAGAGCTACTAAACCTGCCATAACAGGAGATGCCATTGATGTTCCACTATTGGCAGCATATGAATTTTTTGGTACCGTGGACATAATGTTTGTTCCAGGAGTTGCAATTTCTGGCTTAAACCAACCATCGGATCCAGATCCTTGAGAACTAAAGGTGGACATAATCGAACCAACACCTTGGGAAAAGTCAAGAGATACTTCATCGGTATGATCCAATAACCACTGTCCATCTGTATATGGGATGAGACAAGTTGGGATGAATGTTATATTTGATGGATCTTCATCTTGCGTGGCAATAGCTGGCGATATCAACTGTTCGCCTTTGTAATTATAGATAATTAGAGCAATTGCTCCGGCATTACGTACATTGTCCATTTTTTCACGAAATGTCATATTAGAATTTTTTGGGCCTCGTTGCAATATCGCAATTTTTCCACGGACATCATCGGGTATAGTCTCTAACTCTCCATATTCACAATCTACCAAAGAAGTATTGGTTAGTTTATTGGTAAAAGAAGGAGAATATTGTGCTAATTTTGCCGTAATTCGGCGTTTTTCGCCATTGGCAGACGCGGAAAAACTAAGTTTGGAACGATCATCAGTTGCTGCGACGCTAAAACATACATCGAGGGTGCTAGGTGAACCGATGGCATATTTTTGCTTTTTGCCTCTGGATCCTTCATTGCTTGCAGCCACTACAACCATTACACCTGTTTTATTGGCATTTCTGATACTGTCAGCATAATAGCCTGTAGATGTGGCAGGTTCACCACTCTCATATCCCAGCGACATATTGATAACATCACATTTATCTTTTATCGATTGCTCAACTGCTTTAATAATATTTTGGGTATTTGCTCCAGGAGACGATGAAGAAAAAACTTTGTAGATATATAAAAATGCTTCAGGAGCCATCCCAACGTTAAATTTGTTATCAAGAGATTTTCCACCAATAATTCCTGCTACATGTGTTCCATGTCCAACCCGATCGTTAAAATCTGGGTCATTGTCTCCGTAATCATAACCCCCCTTAACTCGCTTTTGGAAATCATCGTGGGTGGTATCCAAGCCAGTATCAAGAACGCCTACCTTTACACCCGAGCCTTCAACGCCCATGTTTTTAGCAATTCCCTTCCAGGCGTCAACTGCATGAGTTGTTTGAGCAGCTACATAGCGAGATGGGAAAAACCGCACTTCGTTGGACCATATTTTCGAAACACCAGGATGGTCAAGTATATGTTTAATATCTGTACCTTTAACGTCCAATGCAACGGAATTGGCAATAATCGTACAATGATTCCCAGTATCCCGGAAACTGATTCCGTTTCTCTCTAGATAAGAAAGAAAAGACGCTTGTTGTGACAAAACACTTGGTTCAAAGGAATAATCGAGTATAAAATCTTGATTCGTATGATAAAAGGAAGCCATTGTAACTTGACGATCACTTTGTTCAATTACACAAGGCTCTGTTAGCTCCACAATGATAGGAATTAAAGTGGTATCCTTCTGCTTTGACAAGATACTATCTTCGATAAAGACATCGTGATGAGTTGTCTTTCTATCAAAAGATCCTTGTACAGGAAAGATCGAAACACCAATAAAACAACACATTAAAAATAGTAAAAAAACAATCTTCTTCATATATACCACCCTAGTTTTCAACATATTCTTTACTTAATATCATAAGGTCTTCTAGTTGGATCCTGTGATCCTGATTAAAATCGCAAATTTCGTTGTATCTTTGATCGCCATATTGACTATCAAAATACTTCTGAAATTCAATAAAATCATACCTATCTACAACGCGATCACCATTAAGGTCGCACAAATGATAATTCGACCGACGAGTGCCTTTTACTTCGGGGTAGAAGGCTTTCAGCCGACCTGATTCCTGACTTGATGAAAAAAGAAAACCATCTTTAAAATCAAACAGAAGTGGCTTACCGCTTTCTTTAAGTGAAAATTCAAGAGAAAGGATTTGTAAATAGTCTCCCGTCCAGTTTTCTTCTTTTTGTATAAGGGTACATTGTAAGATGCCATGATCAATATCATGGTCAATGACAAACTCATCTGTTTCACAGGGAGTAATATCCTGTCCATACGTAACGCCCTCGAAATCAAGAGCTTGCGGGTCATATCGATAAGTGAAACGAACCCCATTAACATCTTTGGCTTTTTCTAAAATAAAACCCATGTGAAGAGATTCATCAACATGATAAAGCCTTTTAGCTGATATAATAACATTCTCCGGTAGTGGAACGGGGGAGTTTTCAATGATAAACTTTACACTTTCCTTATCTTTGTCCATAGAGTTGTAAGAAGTTTCTCGTACTAATTCTCCATTTTTATAGACAAAACCATCAATTGTAATTTTGAGGTAATAGTCACCATCAAATAGCAAATAACTCCCATTTTTTGTTTTACCAGACCATTCAAAATAATAGTAATCTCCTGCAAGTAACGATGATGGTGTATCAATTAATGCCCATTCTTGACCCGATTCATCCACAAGAGAAACCATAACATTGGCAAAATTATTGTAGTTTGTCTCGCCTTCAATGCTTTGCTCTGTACCTGAATGCAGATAAAAACCAATTCGTAAAGGGTCTGTATTTTCAGAGGAATAATCCCATTCTTTGGGTTCTATAAGAATATTGGAAATGGGAGCATCGATGGTTGTAATACCATCTGGATACACAACAAAAGGAATATGAAGATGTTGCTTCTCGGTTTCTTCTGGAACAAGCCAAATCAAACCGTCATAGTGATCTCTTGGGGCATTTTCTTCCAACTCAAAAGCGATGGAGAAATCTTTCTGTTCACCTGGCTCTATGGTGATCAATTCTTTGTCGAAATTCCACTCAAACGGGATGCTTTCGTCTGGCATAATGGCAAATATTTCGGTCGATAAGCGAAAAGTGATGGGATTTTGGGAGTTACTGGTAACAGAAAACGTAAGGGGTTTATCGCCTGTGATCCCATGTGGTTGAACGATAGTAGGCTGCACAACAAACGCTTGAGGCTCAATAAAAGCTGGCGTATGTATTGCATTCTCCAACCTAACTTCGCCAGCACCTTGCATTGATAATGCAATAGGATGATCTGTTAGAGGATTCACTAACACCTCAGCAGTATTCATGAAAGCAGATTTAATTTGCATCAAGTTCCAGTCTGGTTGGGCTTCTTTCAATAGAGCGCTCAAGCCGCTAACCACAGGCGCTGACATAGATGTCCCGCCTGCTTTTGCATACGAATTTTTGGGGAAACATGACAAAATTGCGGTTCCAGGGGCTGTAACTTCTGGTTTGAAAAATCCGTCCACAGTAGGACCAGAAGAAGAAAACGTAGCGATTGTCATTTGGCGACCTTCTTTTAACGTCATCTGCAATGGTTCTTCATAATGATCCAAAAGCCATTGTCCATCAATTTTAGCTACCATACAGACAGGAATTGTATCAATATCCTCTGGATTCTCGCTACCAGTTGCTAGTGCAGGAGTAATCAAGCCAGCGCTGTGGTTGTATAAAATGACTGCAACAGCACCTTTTTCCATTGCATTTTCCATTTTCTCGCGAAATGTCATACTGCCTCGTTTAATCAAAGCAATATTTCCTTCAACACTCGAAGGAATATCTTCTTTTTTCCCCAACCCACAAGGAATCATTTGTTGTTGGAGAATTTTATTTGTAAAGGGACCAGAATGTGGAGACAAGGTAAAGTCAATGCTTCTTTTTGTGGTGTCTGTAGAAACGAGAAAAGTTTCAAATGGTCGATCATTGGAAGCAGCAACACTAAGAAATTCAAATGTGCTAGCAGGTGAACCTGTTGAAAAGTTTAGTTTTCTACCTCTAGTTCCATCGTTGCCAGCAGAAGCCACAATAAAAAAAGCACCGCTTTCAATAGCTTCTTTAACATTCTCGGTTAGGGAAGAATAATACGAACTTCCTTTCGCAGAACCCCCGCTATGCCCCAGTGACATATTAATGATATCACATTGATCAGTGAATGCTCGATCAATCGCAGCCAAAATATTCCTGGCTCCTGATTTTTCTTTGGAAAAAACTTTGTATATGCAAAATTCTACCTCAGGAGCCATCCCTAGAGTATCGCTATGAATCCAGGAATTCCCTCCGACAATGCCGGCCACATGTGTTCCATGTCCATACCCATGCATACCAACGGGTAGGTCGTCATTCCAGTCTGAGTCTCCATCGGCAAAATCTTCTCCTGCATACACACGAGATTGTTTTACATATCCATCTTCATCTACAATATTTGCATCCGTCAAATCGGAACTAAAATCTTGATGAGTTCTGTCTAGACCGGAGTCCAAAATACCCACGCGGATACTCTCTCCTTTATATCCGAGGGTGTCCCATACTTTTTGAACTTGTGTAGTAACCGCAGCAATAGATCTTTCTGGGTAGTATTCTATACGATTGTCATACACATATTTCACACCGGGACTCTTTATCAGGCGTTCAATATCGGTCCCTCTGATCTCTGCGATCATTGCATTCATGACATGATAAACCTGATGGTCCGCATACACGCCAATGCCCTGCTTCTGCCATTTCTGAAGGAGATGATTTTGGTAGGAAGTCAAATCTGTTTCATATTTTATGCGTATTTCTTCTTGTGTATATACAAAACTAGATATATGAAATGAGTCTCGTACATATCGATATGAACAAGGTTTATTAAACTCTATGACCACGGGAATCAGGTTTGTTGTAGTGCAAACATCCTTGTAAAACGAGGGACTAATTTTTTCAGTATTACCCTTAACTGCACTAGGAAAAATACCAGATAAAAAAATAAAAACAGCTAAAACCATAACAGCTATGGTTTGGTTCTTCATTATGGGCTCCTTTTTTTAAAAGAGTTTACATAACAGTATACTGATTAATACAAGCAAATGTTACAATTTCCTAGAAAAACAATAACTTTTTACAGTCCATAATGATCTTCAACAGTATCTTGTTTGCGAGAATACCAGAGGAATCTGTCATTTGTTCACATTGTAACAATATTTCTTGCAACTCTACAATGGTGGGTAAGGGAAAAGACTCCTGAATAGCCTGTATGAGTTGAATTTGGTCTTTATTTTTTACTTGATCTTCTCTGTGTAGATTGTAACGGATAGCATCCTCTAGAATGGACTGTGATTCAAAAATGAAATCACATAACTCTTTTTTTTCCATTTTTCTTGGGAAAGAAGGAATTGCATCTTCTTCTATAATAATGGTGCCGAATTTAGAACAGTATTCAACTCTCGTAGAGAAGTAATCGTTATTGCACAGTTTAAAAGCCCTATGTGCATTGCCGTTGGCTAAAAAAGAAAGGAGTTCTCTTTTTTGAGAATCTTCTTCAAGACCAGACTCCTCTAAAATAGATTTAATCTCGCTACATGAGTAAGGTTGAAAGCGAAACAATACGGAACGAGATCGAATTGTATTTAAAATCTTATCAGGCATGCTTGTTTCTAAAACAAAACAAGTAGATGCACTTGGTTCTTCCAACATTTTTAGAAGAGCATTCGATGCTTCCATGGTTAAGCTATCTGCACCGTATAGAACTATAAGTTTTTTGTTACTAAATACTGGATGCATTAAAGCATCTTTCTGTAAGTCTCGTATCTGCTGTATTTTGATGGGGTTTTTCTGCGAGTTGCATTCTATAAAGTCCGGTATAGTACCCGTGAGAAAGCCTCTGCAGCTTTCACAATGTCCGCATGCAATACCAGAATTTCCCATGCAGAGAAAATCCTGTGCAAATGCTTTCAAAAAATAACTCTTCCCGGATCCAGGGGGTCCAGCAAATAACAATGTATTGGTCTGAGGATTCCCCTGCAAATAATGAATCAAGGATTCTTTCAGCGCATGATGTCCAATAGTAATTTGATGGAGACTCATTAGTACTTCTTGTAGTCCTCCATGTTGATGATAAACACTTGCGCTCCACCTACGGTTACTTTTACAGGAAGAGTATAGCCTGGACTCCCTTCCAACATATTCAATGGGACATTTTCAACAAACCGTTGTCTGCTTTTACAGTTGTTCTTAATGATATCCAAGTATTTATCCAAACACTTCGTCTCAACAGCTGACAAAAGAATGGTATTGTGAACCTCAAGAAAGCCCCCCATACTTCTCAGTTTTGTAACTTTAAACCCTTCATTAAGAAGGATATCTACTACATTTTTTGTATCTTCTTCCTGAATGACAGATATAACAAATTTCATTTTCTATCTCCTCCTATGAAATTGGATATGTGTTTTACAATATCGGAGAAAACAACATCTACTGGAGCATTCCCATTAAGAACAATGTACTTCTCAGGGTGTTTATATATTCTCTCAAAATAACGATCTCTCACACTTGTTAAAAACATTTCATTTTCAAAACACTCGGTACGTCCTCGACTATAAACTCTTTTTAAAGAAATTTCTACAGGAACATCCAAAAAAAAAGTAAGGTCTGGATAAAGAATATCGGTAACTTCTTTTTCATGAAATTCAAATACTTCTCTTAGTTTACTAGTAGAAGCTTGATATGCAAAAGTAGAGTCAAGAAATCGATCGCAAACAACATGTATACCAGCTTGTGTCCATTTCTTCATTTGCTCCACATGATGAAATCGATCCGCCGTAAACAACAATAACTGAACCAAAGGAGAGTACTCAATCTGTTGCTTTGCAAGAGAAGTCTGAATCATCTTTCCAATGGATGAATTTGTAGGTTCCTTGGTACTATTATATGGCAATTGATTGGTATGAAACCATTTCTCAATACATTGGATTTGTGTCGATTTTCCACACCCATCAATACCTTCCAAAACGATGAACAGGCCGGTTTTTGAAGAAACCTTACTGCGAAAAAACATAGACGGGAATGATTTTGTTTCCGAGAATACCATTCGATGCATCACGTAAAATCACTTGAATGATATTCTCTCCAGGCATTTGTGGTACAAAAGTGTATCGATAAGGAAACTCATTTAAAATAGCGACAAGGGAGCCGTTAAGATACAACTCCACAGAATCTGCCTGCGGATCCCAAATCGAGAATTCAACTGTGACAGGAGATTGCACAACAAGCAACTGTGAAGAAAAGCTAATAGAAAAATCTCCTGTATCTGATATGAAGGGGCTTTGAAAGGACGTTTCTGGAGTTTGAGGAGGTTTTGGCTCTTCTTTGGGTGGGTTTGGAGTAACAGGAGAGGGTTCGTCATTATTTTCATCCGTTTTAGATGAATCTTTGTTTTTATCGCTCAATTCAGGTGTCTCTTTTTGCTCTTCTTCTTTCTTTTTTTCTTCTTCTTTTGCTTGCTTTTCCCCTTCAGAAATGTGTTTTTTACTGCAATATGAAGGATATAGTCCATTAATTCTGGTCTCTAGATGATAAGGACACGACGAGTTTGCACGTAAACCGGTTTCATTGCAAACTCGTATTGAAACAATTCCTTCAGGCTTTTTCCATGGTTCATTTCGGAATTTGATCGGAAAAGAAGAATCGTATACTTTTTGAATCACGCTTTTAAAAATACTCCCAGCAAATTCCGAACCATAATTTTTAATGTATGACAGATCTACTTCTTTGGAGTCTGAACCTACATATACGGCTATTGTTATTCCTTTTGTAAAGCCCACAAACCAACCATCTTTATAATTCTCCGTTGTTCCTGTTTTTCCGGCCATATGGATTCCAGGTACTCGTATGGATGAAGCAGTTCCCCCTGGAGATATAGGTTTCTGGAGAAGCTGAGTCATAATCCATGAGGCTTGAGGAGAAACCACTTGTTTTTCATCTAGACGATGAATATACATAGGATCAACATTTCCAGATTTAAGGATTTGCGTAATACCAACAGGGTCAATTTGTCTTCCTTCGTTGGATAATGTACCAAATGCAGAGGCCATATCGATAGGGCGGACATCTACAGAGCCAAGCGCTATAGAAGGAACTGCCAAAAGATCTGTTTGAATTCCCATATTTTGAGCATACTCAATAACAGTGCTAAGACCTGTTTCAATAGCAACTTTTACTGCGACAATGTTGGAAGAAATCTGGATAGCTCTTTCCACAGACATAGGGCCGAAATAATGACCAGACCACTCTCTTGGTTTCCAGCCCTCAATATTTATATATTCGCTTACCCTTCTGCTTTCTGGCGCTATTATACCTCGATCTATGGCTGCTGTATACGCAAAAACTTTAAAGCTTGATCCGGGTTGGCGCGAAGCCAAACATCGATTGTAATTCGTATTAATATAGTCTCTTCCTCCTACCATGGCAAGGATTTCTCCTGTCTGTGGATCAAGAGCTACAACTGCCCCTTGCGGTTGAATTACTTGCAGAGAATCGTAACGTTCAATAGGCAAAACTCCTTTTGATTCACCATCCTGTAAAACTTGTTTCATCGAGTCATAACAAGCCTTTTGAACAGGTAGAGAAATAGTAGTATGGATTTTTAATCCCCCCTTGTATAATTCATCCGCAGAAAGTTTGTTTATGACAAAGTCTTTCACATAATCTATGAAGTATTCTAGACCGTTTTCTAGCACAACATCATTATTCTTTATACTCGTTCCTTCGAAAACAGTGATCTTCTTTTGATAGGCTTTATCCGCTTCTTCTTGTGTAATAAATCCATTGGCTACCATTTTTTGTAAAACAGACTCTTGTCGGACTTTTACACGATCAAAAGAGGAGTAAATGTTCAAAGTAGAGGGAGAGGGTAGTACGGCTGCCAAAATTGATGCTTGAGCAACATCCAAATCCGATGCATGTACATTGAAGTATTTTCTTGCAGCAGTTTCAATGCCATAGCAACCTTCTCCAAAGTAACATTGGTTTAAATACATTTCCAATATTTCGGATTTTCTGTATACGGATTCAATTCTGAGAGACAAAATCATTTCTTTCAGTTTACGAGTAAATGTTTTCTCTTGACCAAGAAACACATTTCTTGCTAACTGTTGCGTAATAGTTGAGCCACCTTCTGATAAATCTCCCGACAAGAAATTGACATATACTGCTCGTAGAACTGCCCGTAAATCAACTCCCTCATGGAGAAAGAATCGTTCGTCTTCAGACGCTAAAATGGCACTTTGTACAGCTTTCGAAATATCTTTTAACGGGACATACAATCGCTGTTCAGTTAGATACAAGACTTTTAGAAGATTTCCATCACGATCGTAAATACTTGAAGACTCTTCTCTAGTTATGACAATATCTTCTGATTTGGGAAGCTCGTTGGAAAACTGGGTGTAAACCCTATACAGATAAAAAAAAGAAGCAAAAATAGCTATCAGTAGCAGAATGAGAAAAGAAAGAAAGATCTTTTGAAAAGGACTCTTGTTTTTTTTTGAAAAATCTCTGGTTCGGTTATTCTTGTATATCCACATTGATGTTCAGCTGATAAATAAATGATTCGGTATCCCGCAAGATGACAATAATCTTGTTCTCTCCTGTTTGTTCTGGTATCCACTCATAAAACCATGGTTCTTCCACAAGAATCGCTTTTCTTCTTTTATTGATATAGATTTCAATGCGATTACCCTGCACATCATTGATTTTAAAATGCATTTCAACTGGTTTACCAATGCGATATGTGCGATCTTCTTCTAGAATACCCGTGTACATTTCCACTTCAATCGGCACTTTGCAATGATCACATATCTCAGTCGGTTCAGTTCCTTTTAGAAACTTTTTCTCAATGGGGTTTTCACACCATTCTCCAGCAATTTTTCCAGACAGTGGACAAATCTGTAACACAACAAACTCTTCTTGATGTACATTGCAATAATAGGAGGGCAAGTATCCTTTTCTATATCTGCTTTCAACTCGTTCTTCTGGTGGGCAAAAATCATTTGCTAGCAGTCCAGATGTTTTACACAGCATTGCTCCATCAATGTCTTCGTTGGTGGATAGAAAAGGATTTTTCTTAAGATATTCCTCTGAATCCCAATCTGAGGAAGACTGTGCCTTGTACAAACTAGACAAAAACTCCTTTACTAGAGGAGCTGCAAAAGAAGACCCCCATATTCGAGCATTAGGAACTTTTACGTCAGCACTATCTCTACCAATCCAAGAGCAGGCAACAATGTCGGGGGTATACCCCGTAAACCATCCACTTAAAAAATCTTCAGCAGTACCTGTTTTACCTGCTGCATCAAAAGGGACAGAAACGCCAGCTGTATTGAAAAAGACCGACTGAAACAAGTCATTCATCAATATGGAGGTGGATTCGTGAATCACTCGGACAGGATAGCTTTCATATGAAAAGAGAGTACGATCGCTATGAGTAGATATTTTTGTAATGCAAATAGGATCGGTTCTAGTTCCTCCGTTAGCCAAAACACCAAAAGCTGTAGCCATTTCAATTGGACTAACCTCAAGGCTACCGATAGCCATAGAAGGAACAGCGAGAACGGGTCGTTGAATTCCCATTTTTTCAGCATAATAGGCAACTCGTTCCCATCCAGACCATTGGGCTACTCGGATAGCACAAATGTTTGAGGAACGTACCAGTGCCATTCTAGCAGTCAAAGAACCGAAAAATGTATCTCCAGCCGTCCATTCTTCAGGTATCCACACATCATCGTTATCTTCCATTTGGAAAGACTCACTAGTGATTATTGTTCCTGTGCCACATACGCCCGATTCCACAGCAGTCGTGTAGTCAAAAAGTTTAAAAAGCGAGCCTGGTTGTCGAAAGGCAGTACAGCGATTAAACTTAGTGTTGGCATAATCGCGTCCACCAATCATTGCCAGAATCTCTCCAGTGTCTGGTTTTAAAACAACAATCTGTCCTTGCGGTTGAACCACATCAAACACATCTTTTAAGTCTGGATTGAATTGTTTTTTTTCTTCTGCGTCATGAAATATTTTCCGTATAGCTTCATCAGCAATATTTTGAACTTTTAAATCCAAGGTTGTATGTATTTTCAACCCATCGTGTAACAAGGCTTTCTCACCTTCTGGAAATAGTTTCTGGACTTCTTCTCGAATATAGTCAACGAAGTAATACTTTGATTCTGTTTTAGTTTCAGTTGAAAAGGATCCTAAATAGACAATTCCTGGTTCTTTTACGAAATCTTTTGGGAGCTCTTGTCGGATTCCTTTAATATGTGCTGTTTGATATTCTTCTTCTGTAATAAAGCCATTTCGGAGCATTTTTCCAAGAACAAGATTCCCCCTACTCATAGCGTTTTCAGGATCATACCAAGGAGATCGTAACGAAGGAGCGTCGAGTGTACCTGCAATTATGGCTGCTTCGGACAAGGTGACTTCTTTGTTGTGTTTGCCAAAAAAGTTACGGGCTGCTGTTTCTACACCAAAACACCTACCGGTAGGACTTGGGCCAAAGTATTGATAGTTTAAAAAAGACTCCAAAATTTCTTCTTTTGTGTATTTTTTTTCTAGCTCTAGAGCTAGTAATATTTCTTTAATTTTTCGAGTATACGAAGTTTCAAGGCTTAAAAATAAATCTCGTGCCAACTGTTGGGTAATAGTAGAACCGCCTTGCCCAATGTCACGCTCTCTAATATTATAAAACAAAGCTCTTGCAATCCCGATAATATCAAACCCTCTGTGATTGTAGAAACGCTCATCTTCTGAGGCGACAACAGCTTTTTGAATATAGGGGGATGTTTCCGAGATAGGAACATTGATTCTATATTCATCCAATTGAACGCTGGCAATAAATCGACCGTGACGATCAAATATCTGAGATGCTACAGGAGGATTCTCTGCAATATCTTGAATACTTGGGAGGGACACTTCTAGGCGATTTTTAATAACAAAAAAAGCAACAGTTACAATAACGATGAAAACAGAAAAAACAATCCCAATCCACTTAAAAACATTTTTACATCGGGATTTCTTCTGCTTCTTTATGTGCTTTCCATCAGACTTTCTTGTCTCTGACATGGTACTTCCTGTAAAAATAGATTCATTCTTTCTATGCTTTCTTGGTGCCCTAACAAGTATAAAGTATCAAAAAGAGGTGGAGAAATCAACTTCCCCATAGCAGCTAAACGTACTATTTGAATAGCATCCCTCTTTTTTAAACTTTTCGAACGAAACAACGAGTCAAATGTTTCTTCAAGAAAAGAAATAGAAAATGTTTCTGCATCTAATAAAAGCTGGTAATAATGCTGTAAAAAATCGATTAGCTCAGGCTTTTTTATCAATTTTTGGATGGCTTTATTGGACCAATCTACGTGATATTTATAAAATGGCTCGCAAACATCTTCAATTGATTGCAGAGTTTTCATTTGTGCCTGTGACAGAGAAGCAATTTTCTTTATGGTTAAAGAAGTCAATGGGATAGAAGCTACAAAAGGTTGTAATTTTTCTACAAAATCCTCTGTAGGTAGCTGTTGTATATACCAATGATTCATCCAGGTTAATTTGGGTAGATCAAACGTAGAAGGAGACTTTGACAAATGTTCAAAAGAAAAGTCCTGAGCAAGTTGTTCCAAAGATAAGATTTCTTGTTGAGAATCATGAGAACTTCCTAGCAATGCAAAATAATTCACAAGAGCTTGCGGAAGATACCCTTTTTCTCGATATGCTTGTATGGATGTATCTCCATGGCGTTTGCTTAATTTGGACCGATCATTTCCAATAATTAATGGTATGTGTGCAAATGTCGGCAGAGACAACCCCAATGCTTGATAAAGAGCTATCTGTTTTGGAGTATTGGATACATGATCCTCCCCTCGAACCACATGCGTAATCCCCATTTCAAAATCATCCACTACGACGGCCAATTGATACGTCGGAGATCCATCCTGTCTAGCTATCACAAAGTCAGAAATTAAAGCACCATCAAAAACAACATTTCCCTTTATTAAGTCCTGAAAAAGGATTGATTTCGAAGGGACTCGCAACCGAACAACATAAGGTTTACCTTCAGATAAAAACTGGTGAATCTGTGTCTCAGACAATTCTTTGCAGCGTCCATCGTATCCAGGTGGTTTATGGAGAGCTGCTTGCTCTACTCTCATAGCTTCTATTTCTTCTGATGAGCAAAAACATCGATACGCTTTCTTTTCTTGTAACAAACGCTGAATAACTGTTTTATAGACTGGGATTCTTCGACTCTGAAAATAAGGTCCTTCTTGAAACGTAATTCCTAGCCATTGAAGAGATTCAAGAATAGAGTTTAAGCTCTCTTTTGTAGAGCGTTCAAAATCTGTATCTTCAATGCGTAAAATTAAATCTGCATGGTAGTGCAATGCAATTAAATAATTGACAAGAGCCACACGGGCGCTTCCAACGTGGAGAGCGCCCGTGGGAGAAGGTGCAAAACGCAATCGCATAGGAATCTTTTTCTACGCTTTGGTTTGATCTGGTGAAGATGGTTCTTCTGAGGGAGATGGAATCGTAGCTATTGTGTAACGTGATCGTGGAATCAAGAAGTTAAAATAGGATGGTCGCAGTACTTGTGCTGCCTCATGAGGACATCGATTCACACATTCAAGACAACCAATGCAATGAGACAAGGATCCTTCTTCATAGATTTTTATATCCATAGGACATACGGCTCTGCAGATATTACAGCTTTCGCCTCGACATATATCTTTGTTAACAACTACGCGTATGGATGAAAAGTATGTAAAGAATGAGTAGAATGTACCAATTGGACAGGCAAACTTGCAAAAGACTCGTTTCGATAATGTAGTCACCCACAAAAGCAATACAAGCATCGAAATTTTGATAGCAAACATTGCTTGCCCCATACTTCGTATATCTTGATAACTAGACATTCCGTATGGGATAAGAGGAGATTCTTGAGGAAGACCCATAAAAGGGAAAAAACTTTTTGGAAGAGCATTCCCTAAAAACTGGGGAATGGCAGCAAATACACTTCCTGCAGGACAAAGCTTACAAAACCAAGGACCGCGAGTTGCTAGGTGTGCGTCCGATACTAGAAGGGGTAGCAAAATGAAGGGGACAATAAAGAAGAAAGCCCGTCCCCAGTTTCCTAGTTTATTACTAATGGTGAATTTTTTAAACTTGAAAAAGAACAGAGAAAAAATTGCGCCAAACAGCAACAAATGAGCAATCAAAAAGGTCCAAAATCGTGTCATTCGACCGTAAGCCCACAAATCGCGCAGAGATAAACTCGTAAAGTTTCCAGTCCGAGGGCTAGTATAGCCAGAAAACATGGGAGCAGTCCAACAAAGGTATCCAACAATAACGGCCAAAACAACCAAAACAATGATTTTGGCATATTGCTTCATTTTGTAGCTCAAGTCTTGTAGAAGACCAAAAGGACAGAGCCAACCACATGTCATTCGTCCAAAGAACACCCCAATAAGAGCCAACATTCCGATTGCAAAGAATGGAATGACACCATTGCCGATGGTGAGAAAATGTTGCAAAGTTCCTGCTGGGCAAGCTCCAGGGGCAAATGGATTAGACCAACAGACCAACCAAGGCATAGGAAACCGTTTTAGGTAAATTGGATTTAGCGTTGCCAACCAATAAAATGCAAATGTTCCGAAGAAAAACCCAATCCACTGAACAGTATGGAAGATTTTAGTATTCTTCTTTCGTATTTCTTTTGATTTCATTTGTATTCTCCTGGTTTATCATGTTTGGTCAATCCAAACAGTAACATAAATACGATAAAAGCAAAAAACATACTACCCAAAATCATAAAGTTAATCTGGCCTAGTCCAATACAAGACAAACAAAGAGTAAGAGCCGTATTGTAAATTTCAGGCAATTGTCCTTCTACTCCTGGGATAATCCCAGTAGATCCAATGATCATGAAAAAAATTGCAATAAGACCCACAATAAGATACCAGTTTCCTGGACTTTTTTCCTTACGCGGAATTTTCCGATCAGGGTAATTTTGAACAGACTTACTCTGGTCAGATCTTTCTTTTGATGCCATACCATAACTCCCTTCTGTACGTTTACGATTCTTTAATACATAATATTAAAGCATAATGAAATAGAGAAGTCATTACGAAATGGTTAAAAAGGGACGGAATAGTTCTTTTCCATATATCTGGTATATTGTTATAATATTGTATTTGAAACCAATTTGCCCCTTTGGAGGTAACCATGATTACAGCGAATGAACTCCGGCCAGGAAAAGCCTGTGAATATGAAGGTCAACTATGGATCATAACTTCATTTGAACATATTAAGCCCGGGAAAGGCTCTCCTTTTGTTCGGGTCAAAATGCGTAGTTTAAAACAGAAAAGTACGATGGAGAAAACCTTTCGACCTGATGAAAAAATGAAAGATGCCTATTTGCAAACCAAAAAAATGCAATACCTATACAAAGATAATGGATATGTTTTTATGGACCAAGAAACCTTTGAGCAATACACTTTATCAGAAGAAGATTGCAAGGAAGAAGCAGATTTTTTACTGGAAAATTCCAGTATCGACATGCTTTTTTACGAAGACAACCCTATTGGTCTCCACCTCCCTGCGAGTATAGAATTAAAGGTCGCTCAAACAGATCCTGGGTTACGAGGTGACACTGCACAAGGTGGTAGTAAGCCTGCTACATTAGAAACTGGACTTGTTGTCCAGGTTCCATTGTTTATTGATGAAGGCAACATTGTGAAAGTTGACACTCGCACAAAAGAATACCTTGAAAGGGTCTCTATACAATAATATGATTGAAAATCCAGAAGCACATTTTAATCAGCGATTGCATGAACGAGTACTACTTTTACTGTATCAAAAAGAATTCCATAGTGCTTCTATTGAAGTGTTAAATCATCAAATTGAAGAAGAATTTTACGTCTCCCAACCTCTTGACTTTGGGGAAGCTCCTGTAGAAATGGCCGAAAATATCTATCAGAATGCAAAAAAACTTGATACAATAATGAAAGATCATTTGAGCAACTGGAAAGTTGAACGAGTAATGTTACTTGACAAAATTATTCTACGCATAGGAATTTATGAACTCCTATATGAACCTGCTATGAAAACTGGAATCATTATTGATAGAGCTATTCGATTGGCGAAAGTATATGGAGGTATTCCTTCTGGGAAGTTTGTCAATGGCGTTTTAGGATCCGT
>Ga0334900_1001585_pt1 | contig 23662 bp, 19 predicted proteins | sample GraSluR3_MG_2_FD_207231 | JGI IMG/M metagenome (GOLD analysis project Ga0334900, IMG submission 207231) | Sludge microbial communities from methane-producing bioreactor in Wageningen University, Netherlands - Granular Sludge_31_08-R3 | ecosystem: Engineered > Bioreactor > Anaerobic >...
ATAATTTAAGTGACAGCGAAATATGTTCTATTTGCAGCAATCCAAAACGAGATTCTTCAATGATTTGTGTTGTTGAAGGAATTAACGATGTAATGGCTGTTGAGCAAACCCAACAATACACAGGTCTATATCATGTACTTGGCGGCGTTATTTCACCTATGGATGGTATAGGTCCTTCACAATTAAAAATTAACACTCTAATATCTAGAATTGAAAACGAGACAATAAGTGAGATTATTTTTGCTCTACCTACCACTATGGAAGGAGAAACCACAGCTTTTTATATTTATCGAAAACTCGAAAACACTAAAATAAACATAAGCAGTATTGCTAAAGGTATCTCAATAGGCGATGAATTACAATATGCCGACGAAGTAACTTTAGGTCAGTCGATATTAAATAGAAGACCTTTTAATGAAGCTAAAGCCGGTTATAAAAAATTCTAAAGCTTTATTCCAAAATTCTTTTTATTTCAACAACATTTTAATGTTTCCGGTAGTAAAAACTTTTTTAAAGTTATTCAAGTAGCTGTAAAAGCTTAAGATGTTTATACTTATATTCTTAAAATATAATTGTTACAAAAAACTATTCTTTGCATAAAATGGATTATTAAAAAAATCTGCTGTTAAGAAAAATAAAGTGTAAATTTGTGCGCCGATAATTTCTCCTTTTGTATTAAAATTATTATTTTTGTATCTTGCAAAAATCATCAAATTAATTGATTAGTAGTATTTTGAATTAACGAATTGTTTAAAACTTTTTTTTTTGAAAAACGCAGATAAACCATCATTAAGCTTACCTAAAAATGAATTAGGCAGAATTTTTATAATCAGTTTTGGCGTTTTTCTTTTTATACTTTTCTTTCAACCTTTTCCGCTCGAAACACTCGATTTCAATAATCGTTTACTTTATGTTGCCGGTTTTGGAGGAATTACTTTTTTAGTTTCGGTTCTCGCATTAATAGGTTTACCTTTATTTTTTTCTAAGTGGTTTAAATCAAGTATGTGGGAAAGCGGTCCACCATTAATACTTAACGCTTTTATGTTTTTATTTACAGGCACAGCTTTTGCCTTTTATATCAAGTTTGTAGGTAATAGCTATTTGTCGCTTTATATTCTTTTCAAAATTGCATTAGTTTGTCTTATTCCGGTAATTATCCTAGCTATTTTATATAAGAATAAATATCAAGAACAAATAATTAACATACTGAGAGATCAGAATAAGGCATATTTTTTAAAAATTAATGAATATGAGCAAAGAATTGAGGAAAAAGAAATTGAGATTTCATCATCAAGTAAAACAAACTCTCTAATTGTACCCCCTGGTAGCATTATTTGTGTGCAATCTGCTGATAATTACATTGAGATTTATTATTTTGATAACGACAAAATTGAGAAAAAACTTATAAGGAACACTTTAAAAAATATTGAATCACAACTTAATAGCTATAAGTATATTGTCCGTTGCCACAGGACATGTCTTGTTAATGTTCATTTTGTTGATAAAATTTTGCGTAATTCTATGGGTTATTATTTTAAGATTGGTGGTTTGGATAAAGTGTTTTCAATTTCAAGACAATACGTAATTCCCCTAAAAAAAGCCATTTCTGCACTTACCTAGCTACGTAATTCGCCACATTACTTTGCCGATTCACCACAAAAACTATAATTTACCCCCATTTATACTGATATACAGCCCAATGTTTTTTTGGGGATAAACTTCATGCATATCTTGCTTTAAATAAAAACAAAAAAACAATGAAAAATTTTGTAGAGAAGTATTGCGAATTTCCAAGCACATTAAGAAGACCAATGTGGCGAATTTGGCATAATTTGTTGATTCGTTTTGACAAGGATATTAGCGCCAATTTTATGAATTATGGTTATGCATTCCTTAATGAAGAACAAAGTGTTGCTTTAGAGCAAAAAGATGAGGTTAATCGTTATTGTATCCAGCTTTACGATCATGTAGTAAATCGTGTTAATTTGGAAAACAAGAAAGTATTGGAAGTTGGTTCAGGTCGAGGAGGCGGAGCTGATTACATAGCACGATACTATAAGCCACTGAAATATACGGCAGTTGATATCTCATCAAGTGTAATAAATTTTTGTAATAAATTTTACAATGTTAAAGGATTGTCTTTTGTTGAAGGGCGAGCAGAAAGATTACCTGTAAATGGAGAAACTTTTGATGCAGTTGTAAATGTAGAGTCATCTAGGTGTTACAGTAATGTTGAAACTTTTTTTAATGAAGTATATCGTGTTTTAAATGATGATGGTTATTTTTTATTTGCCGATATGATTGAAAAAGAAAGCATTAATACAATCAAAACCAGCCTTGAAAAATGTGGTTTTTCAATTAAACAAGAAACCAACATTACAAAGAATGTAGCTAAAGGCTTGTCATTAGATACTGCAAGAAGAGAAAAATTAATCAAAAATAAGATTCCTGGATTTCTTCAAAAATCGTTTGGTGAGTTTGCCGGTACCGAAGGTACTAATAGATTTAATTCTTTTAATAATGGTAAATTTGAGTATTGGAGCTTCGTTCTAACAAAAAATTAGGTAATACTCTCAACATACTCAAGTACTATACAAAAAAATAGTCTAAGCTTAATAAAGCAAAATACAAATTTACTACTTCATTAACTCAGCAGCAGCATCTTTGCCTGCATGCAGAGCTTTAATATTCATATTAACAATTTCCTCTCCTTTTCTATCAAACATTTGGTGTAAAGCATTTTCGAGGTCTTCTATTTTAATTTTCAGGAACGAAGATGCAGCACCAAGCATTACAATATTACTTGAACGAGAAGAGCCAATATCTTTAGCAATTTTGTCTGCATTTATTGCAATTTTATTTGGTAATGCTTCAATTTGTTTATTTAAATCATCCAAGTCGGGATAATTAGGAATATTGTTAAACGGTACAGTATTAGTAATCACATAACCTGTTTTACTTAAAAATGGCAAATATCTAAGAGCCTCCATAGGTTCTACCGATAAAATAATATCGGCATGTCCTTTGGGTATTAAGTCTGAAAATATTTCTTGGTCAGAGATTCTGAGATGTGATTGCACATCCCCTCCTCTTTGACTCATTCCGTGTACTTCTGCTTGTTTCAAGTGTAAGTTTTTTTCAACAGCAGCAAGTCCAATACATGCTGCAATTGTAAGGATTCCTTGTCCACCAACACCTGCTAATATAATATCTGTTTTCATATCGTCTGATTTTTATTTTTATCAATTAATTTTTACGTGCTGCTCTTTTTCTACGAGCTGCTGTTTGGATACATTCGCGTTGTGGGATTACCACTGAAACACCATGATGAGCAAGTTCGTCGGCAATAATTTTAGTGTTTTCTTCGTGATATTTTTTCAGTGGATTAATAATTTTAATATGTTCGGGGTCAACGCCAAGACCTTTGCAAATTTCGGGTATTCTACCAAGTGCATGCGAGTCTTGTCCACCAGTCATTCCTGTAGTGCTATTATCGCTAATAATAACAGTAATTGGTGAATTTCTGATAACAGCATCAAGTAATCCTGTCATACCGGAGTGTGTGAATGTAGAATCTCCAATTACAGCTACGGCAGGAACTAATCCGGCATCAGCAGCTCCTATTGCCATTGTAATACTTGCACCCATATCTACACAAGAGTTTATAGCATTAAATGGAGCTAAAGCCCCCAGAGTATAGCAGCCAATATCTGCAAATACTCTACCCTCTCCGTATGGCTTTATAGCCTCGTTTAGAGCGTTATACATATCACGGTGTCCACAACCTGCACACAATGATGGTGGGCGTCCCATTACCATTTCGGGAGAATTATTACCTTCGATAATGTTTATACCTAAAGATTTAGCAACCAAATTAGGATTTAATTCACCATCGCGTGGTAATTTCCCGTTTAATCGCCCATTTACAGTTTTACCGGTATTAAGAAAACCTCTTAATTTTTCCTCAACAATAGGATATCCGTCTTCTAAAACTAAAATCTCATCGCAATCATTATAAAGTCGTTCAACATAAGATTTTGGAATTGGATATTGCGATAGTTTAATTATTGGATAAGGACATCCATTGGGGAAATTTTCCATTAAATAATTATATGCTATTCCACAAGCAATAATTCCAATTGTTTTATCATTACCATCAAGATATTTATTATATTTACTATTCTCTGAAGCTTCCATTAAAGCTGGCTGTATATTAAGCAATTTTTTGTAATTTTTACGAGCAATAGCAGGCAACAAAACGAACTGTCTAGGGTCTTTTGGTAGAGAACCTTTTAGCTGTTCAAGCTGTTCCATTCTTTTTACTCCACTTCTACTGTGAGCTAAACGAGTAGTAATACGCAACAACACAGGCACATTGAATTTTTCTGATAATTCAAACCCAACATGAGCCATATCGTATGCTTCTTGCTGATTAGAAGGTTCCAGCATTGGAATCATTGCAAAATCGCCATAGAATCTTGAATCTTGTTCGTTTTGCGATGAGTGCATCGAAGGGTCATCGGCAGAAACTACGATTAAACCACCATTAACACCTGTAATTGAAGCATTTACAAAGGCATCGGCAGCAACATTTAATCCAACATGTTTCATTTGAACCATAGCTCTTTTACCGGCATAAGACATACCAAGAGCAGACTCCATAGCTGTTTTTTCATTTGCCGACCATGTGTTTTTAATTCCTTTTTGTTGAGCTTCTTTACTGCGTTGAGCATACTCCATTACTTCGGTTGAAGGAGTTCCCGGATAAGCGTAAAATCCACTTATACCGCCATCTATAGCTCCTTGTGCAATTGCTTCATCTCCTAATAATACTAACTTTTGCATATTCTTATTTTTTATTTATCATTTTAATTGCTCGAAATTAAACAATTTAAGATTAATAACCTAATTATATAATCTGTCGTGTAACAGGTTGACTAAAATCATTAAAATCATTATTTATTAACAAATAAATAACCTAAATTTAAAATATTAACTTTATTTCACTATCTTGAGTTATTATAAAAACTAATGTATTTATGTAATTAACATTTTGAATATTAAATTTTTTAATAACAACTACTAGGTTTTATACTTATTTATATCTATGAGTATATTTCCTTGTAGCATTTGGTTTGCCATATTCCAAGAACAATTTATTCATAAAATAAATTATGATTTATTAAAAAAATCATGCAAAAAATAAATGGCTTTAATTATTGTTTTGTATTTAATAATCAAAAAGTATATTTTCGTTTTTATAAAAAATATCAATGCAGGGTAAGTTAATCATTTTTTCTGCCCCTTCGGGAGCCGGAAAGACAACAGTAGTAAAGCATTTGCTCACAAAGCCTGAGTACAAACTTGAATTTTCGATATCGGCATGTAGTCGTAAGCCACGTAAAAATGAGCTTCATGGTAAAGATTATTATTTTTTAAGTGTGGATGAATTCAGAAAAAAAATAAGCGAAAATGCTTTTTTAGAATGGGAAGAAGTTTACGATGGTTTATATTATGGCACACTCTTTAGCGAAGTTCAACGAATTAGAAATAGAGGTAATAATGTTTTGTTTGATGTTGATGTAAAAGGGGGTATAAATATTAAAAATTACTATAAAGAAAATGCTTTAAGTGTGTTCGTGCAACCTCCTGATATAAACACACTTGCCAATAGACTTCGTAATCGATCTACAGATTCTGAAGAAGAAATTGCAAAAAGAATAAATAAGGCTGCTTACGAGTTAGAATTTGCCTCTTATTTTGATTTTGTTTTAATAAATGATAATCTGCAAGATACTTTGCAAAATGCCGAAATATTGGTAAAAGACTTTTTAATTAAATAAAAAAACATGAAGTGTAAAAGACTTATCGGTGCACTAATAATTGTATTATTCTTTGCAAATGCTTACTCTCAGTCAATTGGGTTTAGTTATTTTTTTCCCAAAAACGGTTATTTCTCAAATCCGATTGCTCCTGTTAATCTAAGTATTCCTGTTTCTTTTGGAAAGTTTTTCCAGATTAGCCCGGGATAAGCTTAATTTCGGTAGGTGGAATGAGCTTAGATAGACTACCTGACGAATTACACTCTAACACAGCTTTGATAGGACCTTTTCAAAGCTTTACAGGAAGTCTTGTTCCCACTATAGTATTGCCAACTAAAAATCTGCAGCTTGATATTATGGGTGGAGTATTTGGTTTTGCAAGTTTAAACACAAAGCTTATGAGTGGCAATTTTAATAATATGTTGTGCGAAGCATATAATTATCAAGCAATTGGCTCTGATATTAGCATAGATAAAAGTATTTTTGGTTGGGGCTATTTGTTTGGAGCAAAAATAAATTTTAAAATTCAAGATAATATTTGGGGATATAACGGAGGCAGGTACTATATAGGTTCGTAACGAATGGCTCTTAATGGGTCATACACAGCCTATAATGCTGATAATTCTATTATTAACAGAAGTATCGATTATCCTGATGCTTCACTTTTGTATAATGGTTTCGAAATAATAATTGGTGGAGTATTAAAAAAGAAGAAATAAAGAGGCTTTAATTAATTTACTGAATAATAAAAATTGATGGACGCTTGTTTAAATCGGGCTTTTGCTTTTTCCAATCTTTAATTTTTTTAGTAAAAATACTTTCGCTTACAGCACTTATATCGGAGGCTACACATAGTTTTGTTTCCGGTTTTAATGTGTTGATGATTATATCAAAAATCCGGTTATTTCTGTAAGGTGTTTCCATAAAAATTTGCGACTGACTCTCCTTGTGTGCTCTTGATTCCAGCATTAGTAAAGTTTTTCTGCAATTATTCTCGTCTCTCGGCAAATACCCATTAAAAGCAAAACTCTGCCCGTTAAGTCCTGATGCCATCAAAGCCATAAATATTGAAGACGGACCTGCCAAAGGTTTCACAATTATTCCCTTAGCATGTGCTAATGCAACAAGATTAGAACCGGGGTCTGCAACTCCGGGCAATCCGGCTTCTGACATTAAACCAACAGTATTGCCGATAGTAGCATCATGCAACATAAAATCAAGTTCTTCGTATTTAGTGTGTTTATTAAGCACATGAAAAACCAAATCATCAATTACAATGTTTTTATTAACTTTTTTAAGAAATCTACGAGCAGTTTTTATGTCTTCAACTACAAAGTTTTTTATGCTGTTTATATATTGAATAGCTAAATCGGGTAAAACATCAGCAGGGTTTGATTCACTGAGTAAAGTGGGTATTAGTACCAGAATTCCTTGTGGCATATTATTATTTATTAATATTTGCAAAATTACTTAGAATATCTAAATAAATGAAATAGTGTCTATAGCAAAATATTCTATAGCTTAAGCTTTACAAATAAGCTCAGTTATTTTATTGATTATTTGTATTGTTTTAATAAAAAACTTTATGTTAGTTTGTAATAAATAGACTTAAAGCTTTGGAGATAACATTTTTAGGCACCGGAACATCGCAAGGAGTACCTGTAATAGGTTGCAATTGTGAAGTTTGTCAATCACAGGATTATCGAGACAAAAGACTTCGCACATCTGCATTAATAAGTATTGATGATATAAATATCTTAATTGACGCCGGACCTGATTTTCGGCAGCAAATGCTACGTGAAGACATAAGTTCTATAGATGCAATATTATTTACACACGAGCATAAAGACCATGTAGGCGGATTAGATGATGTAAGAGCTTTTAATTTCATGAGTAAGTCGGCTATGGAGGTTTATGCAGAACAGAGAGTTCAGGAAGCTTTAAGAAAAGAATACAGTTATATTTTTGCTGATAAACCTTACCCTGGAGTGCCAAGATTACATTTAAACACAATTGAGAATCAAAAATTTGAAATTAAAGGGATTACTATAATACCTATCAGAATTATGCATTACCATTTGCCTATTTTAGGATATAGAATTGGTGATTTAACGTACATAACCGATGCAAGTTATATTCCTGATGAAGAGAAGCATAAGGTCCACGGTTCAAAGTATTTAGTTATTAATGCACTTAGAGTAGAAAAACACATGTCGCATTTCAATATAGAGGAAGCCTTGCAAATAATAAATGAGTGTGCTCCTCGCAAAGCCTATCTAACACATATGAGCCATTATATTGGCAAACACGAAGAAATGCTTAAGATATTACCTGATAATGTACAGCCTGCTTTTGATGGTTTAAGGGTTGAGGTGTTGTAGGAATTTTAGCAAGTCAGGGCTTCACTTTGAGTGAAACCCTCTGGTTGAAAACGTCATAGCGAATGAACGGAATGAGTGCGGCTATACCAGCAAGTCAGGGCTTCACTTTGAGTGAAACCCTCTGGTTGAAAACGTCATAGCGAATGAACGGAATGAGTGCGGCTATCTGCTTTAATATAGCAGATTCCTTCAGCCCAGGTAGCCATCGGGGCTTTGGAATGACGTAGCCGGAAAGTCAGGGCTTCACTTTGAGTGAAACCCTGACTGGTTGAAACAACTCTGCAATTAGCTTAACACTTGCTATTATCTGTGCATCTGAAAATGGCTTTACCATGTATCCTTCATGTTTAATAGTAATTAATTCTCTAATTACTTCTTGATTTGAGTAGGCAGATAAAAACAAAACAGGGATGTATTTCTCTTTTTGAATCTCACTCATTAGCTCTATACCTGTTTTTGAACCTTTCAGGTAGATGTCGCACAAAATGATATCAGGGTCTAAATCTTTGCAGTCATCAGGAAAGTTTTCTTTTCCGTTAAATATTGCACATACAATATAGCCTGCTTCTTCAAGAATACTTTTAAGATGTAAAGCAATTATACGTTCATCTTCAATTATCAGGATTTTTTTCATTGTCGGATAAATTTATTAATAGCTCTATGCGGTTTCCTTTGTTCTCACTTATTTTAATTTCTCCCTTAAACTGTTCTAGTAGATTTAATACAAGTGAAAAACCAAATTTATGGTTTTCCGATTTGTTTAAAACCTCAATTCCGGTGCCGGAGTCGAACAATGAAATCGATATTTGATTTGTTGTTAGTCTTTTAATGCTTAAGTTTACTTCTTTATCCATTGCATGTACCAGCCCGTGTTCTATAGCATTACTTAATAACTCGTTAAGCATAATGCCTAAATGAACAGCATCGTCAATTTGTACAGGAATTGTATCCGATTGAACGTGCAATTTTATTTCGGAAGAAGCCCCCAAGGTACTAAGCACAGTATTTGCCAATTCACGAACATAATCACCAAGCAATATCTCGTTCGACTGATTGCTGAGATAAAGCTTTTTATGAACCAAAGCAATAGAAAAATCTGGCTTTAATGTCTTCGAGTATTGCTTTATTTGCAGGGTCTTCGATCTCTTTAGACTGAATGCTTATCAGACTCGATATAAGTTGTAGGTTATTTTTTGTTCTATGGCTTATTTCTTTAAGGAGGATATGGATTTTTTCATTTCTATTTATTAGTTCAGCATTTTTTTCTGAAAGTTCGATGTTTTTTTGATTGAGTTCTTTACGATTGTTCTCATACTGCAATATAAACAAACGCATAAAAATAAATAATAATATAAATGCTGATGCGATATTTATATAGTAAAAATATGGAGCAAGAACTCCTGTCATATTTTGGGTTTGAATATTGATTTCGAAATACTTCGAAATAATGAACAATATTAGATACAAGAAAAAATACACCACTAAGCTCTTTAATGGCTTATTTAAATAAGAAAGCATAACAATAGAAGAAATCAGGTAATATTCGCAGCCTACGCGACCATACACCCAACTAATTGCTAGAAGACCTAAAGGAATAGCTGAAAATGTGAAATAAGTAGCAATATTATGCTTTCCTATAAAGTTAAGTACTAAAGCGACTAACGAAGAAAGGGTTAAAACAAAATCGAAAAATGCAAGATATGGTTGATTGATAGCTAAAAGGAAAATTGTATAAGCAAGAGAAATACAAATTACACATAAATTATATAAGTTTATTAACCTAATCTCTTTCTTTAACTGAAAGTCGTATTCCGGTTTAATGCCGAGTAAGGCTATTTTTTTAAATGCTTTTATAATCATATTAATAAGTATAATATTATACTTTGTAAAAAGTAAAACTATTTCAAATATATAAAAATATATTTTTAAAATATGATTATGTTTTTGATATTTTTTTCAATAATTGGCAATCGATTTATCTGTTATTACTAATTCTAAGTTCACTTAAGTTTAATATTAAGTCTTTATTAACAATCAAATTTTTCTTATTCTGAAAACTATTTATATTTTTACTCAGCAATAATTCAAATTAAATAATATGAAAAATTTAAAAATTACTTTAAGCTTAATTATCAGTTTACTATTGGTAATGCCTTTATTAGCTCAAGATGATAGCGAGAACGCAGAAGACATTGGTTTTTCGTTTACGGTTGAGAAACAAGTAAAAACAGCACCTGTACGTAATCAATACAGATCGGGGACATGTTGGAGTTTTAGTGCCAACTCTTTTCTTGAAGCTGAATTACTACGGATGGGAAAAGAAGAAGTTGATTTGAGTGATATGTGGCCAGTACGTCATTCATATTACGACAAAGCAATAAAGTATGTACGTATGCATGGCGCAATAAACTTTACATCAGGTGGGGCTTTTCATGATGTTTTTAATGTTTATAAAAAATACGGTATTGTACCTGAAGAAGAATATCCTGGACTTAAATACGGAGAAGATAAGCATGTACATGGTGAACTTGACAATGTATTAAAATCGTTTGTTGACGCCGTTAAAGAAAATAAAAACAAGAAATTATCAACTGCATGGAAAGAAGCTTTGAACGGTCTTTTAGATGCTTATTTAGGAGTAAGACCTAAAGAATTTAGATATGAAGGCAAAAATTTTACTCCCAAATCTTTTGCTGATCATTTAGGTTTAAATTTTGACGATTATGTTGGAATTACATCCTATACTCATCATCCATTTTACGAAGAATTTGTTTTAGAGATACCTGACAATTGGGCATGGGGTAAATCTTTTAATGTAAGTATGGAAGAAATGATGGATATAATTGATTATGCTTTATCAAATGATTACCCTGTATGCTGGGGTGCCGATGTTAGCGAAAAGGGATTTAGTTGGACAAATGGAGTTGCAATTGTTCCCGAAACCGATCGTCCTAATTTAGACGGATTAGAGCAAGCACGTTGGGAAAAAATGAGTGCAAGAGAAAAAGATAAACTTTTATATTCTTTCGAAAAACCAGTACCGGAAAAGGTAATCACTCAAGAAATGCGTCAAGAAGCTTTTGATAATTACGAAACTACAGACGACCACGGAATGGTAATTGTTGGTATTGCAAAAGATCAATTTAATGCAACCTATTATTTGGTGCAAAACAGTTGGGATACAAATAATGTTTATGATGGATTTTTCTATGCTTCAAAAGCATTTGTAAAATACAAAACAATGAATATTATTGTTCATAAGGATGCTTTACCAAAATCAGTCAGAAAGAAAATGAATTAAGCAAAATATATCATATCTTTGCAAGCAGTTTTATTGAATTAATGAAACTGCTTTTTTTTATAAACATAATCAAACAAGTTTGCAAGTTTTATGTTTTACCTATAAAGGCTTAATTATTAAATTATTATACTATGAATGCATTAATTATATATGCTAATTATAAACCACACAGTTTTAATTTTGCTGTAAAAGACTTACTAGCTGAAACATTTCATAAGCAAGGTTCAAGCGTTGTAGTTCGAGATTTATATGATATTAAATTCAACCCTGTTCTTACTCGTGAAGATCTTGAATCTATCGATCATTCTGTATATCCACCCGATATTATGGAAGAGCAAAAATTTATTGAATGGGCAGATATTATTTGCTTTGCTTATCCTATATGGTGGTCGGGAATGCCTGCAATTCTCAAAGGTTATATAGAAAGAGTTTTTCTTGAGGGCTTCGCATTCAAATTTGTAGATGGGAAACCGGTACCAAAACTAACTAACAAAAAAGCAATGTTGTTTAATACTACCGGCTCTAAACTATTTTTTGAGAATAAAGAACAACACAGTGCTTTAAATTTAATAACCGAAAAGAGTATTTTAGGTTATTGCGGAATAGAGGTTGTTGAGCATAAATACTACCCTAGTGTATCTAAGGTAAGTAAAGAAGAACGCAAAAAGTATCTTAAAGAAATTGAAAATATAGTTTTAAATTTTTTGAAATAACATTAAATTGTTGATAATTATTAGGATTTGTACTTACACTGTTTTGTGAAAGATTAGCATATTTGTAATATGAAGTTTTCGTTTAAAACCATATGGCAACCCTTATACCTTTTAATTAGGAACAAATATTTGTTTACCATTATATTTTTTATAGTTTGGGTTGTATTTTTTGATACTTACAACTTAATAGACCGTTCTCATAACTTAAAGGAATTAAGAGAATTACGCAAAGACAAGCAGTTTTTTACTGAGGAATTAGATATGTATCAACAACAATTATCGGAATTATTTTCTACACGTGAGCAATTAGAAAAATTTGCACGCGAGCAATATCTAATGAAAAAAGATAATGAGGATATTTTTGTAATTATAGAAACAGAGAATTAGTTCCATGCTGGATCTTCGGGGAAGTTTTTCCAGATATTATACCTTGATTCGACAAAACCCAGTGAGCGTTTCCACATTGTACTGTGCTCACTAATAATAAAATCTTCGTTAACATCTGCCACGAGCCATGAATTTTCAGATAACTCATCTTTAAGTTGACCGTTTTCCCATCCTGAGTATCCAATAAAAAACCTTATTTTATTAGGGTCGAGTAATCCATTTTTCGCTAAGTTTAAAACATCTTCGTAATCTCCACCAACATATAAATTACCTTTTACTTTCTGACTATTTGTAATAAAGTCTCCGTAGTTGTGAATAAAATGCAACACGTCGTGCTCAACAGGTCCGCCAATAAACAAGTCAAAATCCATTCCATCAAAATCTTCCATGACGTCTCCAACTTTCATTCCTGAATAATTATTTAGAATAAAGCCTGCATGTGAATTATCAATTTCATCAGTAAGAAGAACAACACTTCTACTAAAGATATAATCAGGCAATAATGGTTCAGCAATCAGTACTTTACCTTTCTCCGGTAGTACATTATTTGTCTTAATTTTTAACCAGTCAATATTTAAGTCCATCAATTAAAATTTAATTCGCTACAAAGTTCTGAAAAAATCTGATACTAAACTAAACTAAATAAAAATTCTTCCTATTATTTTAAAACTCACTTATCAGATAATTCATAATAAAAATAGAATAATCTAAAATTAATGCAACAAATTACAAAAAATTTAGTTTACTTTGTACCAGAAAATAAAAAATTATATTTTCTCTTTTTCATGGTTGATTGGGGTTAGTACAAAAGAGGTTCGCAACACTAAAATTGCGACCTCTTTTTATTTATAAGGGTTTGATTTCTTTTAATCTTTCAATTAAATATTGATAATACTTTTCTGATATTTTACTTCTAGATTTTTCTACTAAGTTTTTAAGCTTATTATACTCTTTTTCTGATATTGATTTATCTTTAAAAAACTCTTCAAACATTTTATTGTAAACGTCTTCGGTGTTTTTACTTTCGCTTATCATTTTGCTTCTGTCGCTAATAAGATTGTAAATAAACAAGGACTCTGTATAGTTTATTTTATGTTGCATTGCCAATTTATCAATTTCGTTTCGTGTCTTTTTCATGCAAGAGATTACATTATCGTAATCAATATTTCCGTTTTCAAAATCTTCAGAAATTTTATAAACTTTCACTACATAATTTCTGATTAAATGTTTACGTTTTAAAAAGAAAAGATATCCAACTATTGAGGATAGTATTAGGAATAGAATAGCTACCGAGGCTTCAGAAAAAATACCGGATTCGTAAAAGAACTCGTATGTTTGAGCAAAGAAATTTGAACCACGCATTTCGCCTTGATTATTAGCACTAAAAATAACATCAGAAATATTAGATTCACTAAATCCTGATTCGGGATTAAGAGCGTTAATATGTAATATAAATTTATTTGTAAAGTCGTTATATTCATCAGGGTTGATTGATTTACGAATAGTACTCCATTGTCCAAGCATATAGCCTTTCCCAATATCTTTACAAATAATATTATTAATCCTGATGAAAGAATATAAAAGTTTTTGCACATATTCGTATTTAATTTCATCCGGCTGATTTTCAAATTTTCTTTTTAGATAGAGGAGAAACTCCACCGAATCGGGACAAACTTCGTACACGCCATTAGGGCTTAATCTACGATAGTGTTCATCATTAAATTTAATTACACTGCCAGGTCCTGTTTTTGTAGTTGTAATAAGATAAAAGTTTTTAGGGATTTTTATTGGCACATCATACCCCTCTATATATTGGTCATAATTTGAGTTTTCGAGTTCGTTCCATATTTCAGCACCAAAGAATGTATTTGGATAAATAAGATCAATGTCATCTATTATTAGCACAAAGTTATGTTCGGGGTCTGCATGAGCTTCTTCGAAAAACTTCAATAATTTTCCTTTGTAAAACACACCATTATCGGTATAGCCTATCCATTGTTTATGATATTCTACTTCGAGTCGGGGAACACAATACAAAGTAATAATATGATCATCGTCAACAGCAAAAAATTTAGCAAGTCTATTTAGCAATGACGACCTCCCACTGCCAGTAACTCCGAGAACCAACATTCTTTTATTTGATTGCAAAAAATTAACAGCATTTTCAAATTTGTTATACTCCATAGTAAGAGGGAAAGGGTCAGCAATAAGCTCAAAAGCATCAATATCACTAAAAGACGAATCTTTTTGAATACTCATAAACAAGCTGTCGAGTTCTGGTCTTTTATCTTCGAGATAATAAAAAGTTTCTTTTCTAATTAGCTTATCTAAATCTGTCCAAAGTGGATCGAAAGAGTTTTTCGATAATCTAATTCCACCTAATAATAATAAAATAATAAGTGGAATAAGGATTAAGAGAAATATTGTTATACGCTTCATATCACTATTAATGCTTTATTAATTCGAGACCGTAGTTTTTATTTTTGTACGTAGCCGGTATTCCTTTGCTCATCCATACAGGGATATAATCATCTTTAAGATAATAATCAAAAAACTGCTGCATTCTAATGCTTAAATCTTTACAATTAGCTCTTTGCTTCAAATTGTGTTCATCGCCATTGTAGCTTAATAGCCAAACAGGTTTCTCAAGTCTTCGTAAAGCCAGAAAGAATTCTAAGCCTTGTTGCCATGGCACAGCACCATCATTGTCGTTATGCATTATTAAAAGAGGAGTATTCACTTTATTAGCATAGAAAACGGGAGAATTTTCGATATAAGCATTTAAGTTATCCCACATCGATTCCCCTATTCTACTTTGCCCGTCTTCGTATTGCATCATACGGCTTTTTCCTGACGACCATCTAATACCTCCATATGCGCTAGTCATATTGCTAACAGGAGCTCCTGCCATAGCACATGCAAACAAATCTGTTTGAGTAATAATGTAAGCTACTTGATAACCTCCCCAACTTTGGCCTTGCAAACCTATTTTGTTTTTGTCGATAAACCCTTTTTCTACTAAGCTTAATGTGCCACTAACAACAGCCTCAACAGCTGACTTGCCGGGTTTGCCAATTTTGTAGGGAATATCAGGAATAAATATTATATAACCATTGCTTGTGTAATATGGAAAATTAATAACAGATCTGCTCGGGCGTGGCGAATAATGTGCATGCAACTGATCGGAATATCTCTCATAAAAATAAACAATCATTGGATATTTATTATTAGGATCAAAATTATCGGGAGTGTATAGCAATCCACTTAGGCTATCGCCGCTTGCCGATGTCCATGAATAAAGCTTTACATTGCCCCAATAATAATCCTTATTTTGATCTCCTGCATTAGTAATTTTTGTTGAATTATTTAAACGCAAATTATTTGAATAATATACATCGGGATAATTTTTATAATCTGATTTTCTGAAAATATAATTATCGCTTTCTTCAGCTTTGCTTAAACCTGTTATACTTTTGTTTTCGTAAATTATTGAATTCAATCCTGAATCATAATCAAAAAAAGAATATCCTGAAGCTTTAGTAATATTATCAAACACCGACAAAACTATACCTTCATTTATATTTATATACTCTTGTTCTTTATCTAATTTTACGTATCTGTATGTTTTATTCTGATTTCGTCCATAAGTAATATTAACGATATTGCTAGTATTTTTTAAATCAATTTCCCAAATATCATATTTATCATAAATTAGTACTGATTGTGAATTATAAGTAAACCCTCCTATTCCATAAGGTCCGGGTAAGCCAGGATTATCATAATCTTGGTTGAAAAAGGCAATTTCTGAACTATTAATAATCTCGTACCATTGATTATCCTTATTATTTAAGGAGTACCATGTGCTATCTTTGGGGTTATAATAAACAAATTTTTCCATATCGAGTGAACTATACAGATATGGATAACATTTTTCACAAATTAGATTTCGTTTACCGGAACTTAAATCAACAATAAAATAGTCTCGATAATTACTAGACTCCCAAGAAATAAGTTTATTGTAGGGTCTTGTAGTGTATCCTAAAGCTGTTTGTGGATTACCCTTAAAACCTGTATGGAGTGTTTCCATAGAACTATCAGCAAGTTGCACCCAGAAATTATTGTTGATATGGTACACAGCTGTATAAGAACGTTTTTGTTCTTTTTCAAGGTTTTTCAATTGGTCTGATTGCAATAAATCGTCTGTATAACTCCAAACGTCGAGTACAGCAATTTCGTCTTCGGGAATAGTGTCGGGCTGTTCTTTGGGTAGTTTTGGGGATGTTCCAAAAAACAAATATTTATCGTTATCAGCAAACCAAATTTTAGCATGTTCTGAACAAACCCAATTTTGTGGAATCGCTTTGGTTTTTGAGTCTGTAATCTCGAATTTACTGAGCTTAGGTAGATCAAAATAAAACAATTGATAATGTTTATTCTTACAAGTATCTGCCGAATGAATAAATGCAAGCTTATCTCCTTTTTTGTTTAAACTTATATTTTTGATTTCACCGGCAGTTTTAAGTAGTGTAGTATAGCTTAAATTATTACCATTCATCCACACTAATTCCACAGAATCTAATTGATTTTTGTAATGTGTGGTATAAATCAATGAAGGATTTTCTTCTGCCCAAACATATTCATCACAATATAAAACTTCTGATATATTACCCGATAATGTATTATGAATAACCAACTTACCCCCTTTGTATTCAATTTTAGGTGTAGTATCTTTTGCATTTGTACTATCAATATCAGATTTGTCTGTTGTATCTTTTACCGGTTTTTCAGGATAATGATTATAAGCAATCCACCCCGAAAACTTTTTAGGGCATTTATAAGATTTAACAGAAGGGATTTTACTAAGCTTATTAGTTTTAGGAAACCATATATACAAACTATCTTCGGGATAATCTTTTTCTTTGATATTAGCTATTTTGCATTTTCGGATTGTATCGTATTCGGGCACAACTTTAAACGCGAAAAAATCTGCTTTATAATCCCACACTAAGTTTTCGCCTCTATCTACTTCAATTTTTGTAAAATCCTGAACATCAAGTATTACAAGTTTTGAATCTCCAATCTGTGGTGATTTTGAATATGAAATATAGTTAGAATTTGGATGAATCTTTACTGCTTTAATATCCGACCATGTATCATATACAGAATGTTTTAAAGCTTGTTTGCTTTGTGAAAATGATAATAAGTGTGTAAACAATAAAAAAGCGATAAATGTGTAAAAAAATTTATTCATAAATGTGTAAAAAAATTGAAAGAAGTAAATTTAGAAAAAATATATTGATAATTAACAATGTTATACTTCTATTCATTTCAATAATCAATTATTATTATTTTATGTAAACTTTCAACTTTTAGATATGAGAGAGGTTTTCTGTTTGTTTGCAAAACACTTAACTCATGAGTAAAAATAAAAAGCCATCTATTTTGTTTTAGATGGCTTTTTATCAATTAAAATAATAGTTGATTATCTTTTGATAATAAACTTCTGTGTACGTTTAAATTTATCATTTTCGATAGTAATGTAATAAGAACCAGCCGCAACATCTAAATCAATAGTTTCGGTAAATTTACCTTTTACATTTACTTTGTTAGTGATAATTGCACGTCCTTCTACATCAGATATAGTATAAGTAAACTCATCAGAGTAGTTTATTAAACTCAAGTTAATAATACCGTCAGAAGGATTTGGGTACAGATTAAGATTAGTTATCCCATTTTCAGCATCGATACCACTCCAGATACTTACTGTTACTTCCCATTCGTTAGAAGTTACTTCATCTTCGGCAGTTACAAGGTAAGTTATCGGCATTGAGAAATCATTTTCTGTTTCGCCGCTAACTTGTGGTGTTCCTGCTATACTTGCATTAGCACCATCGCTTAAAGTAAATTCGGCAACTAAATTTGTAAGGTCTGTACCTTCGTTAACCCATACAAATACTGTTTTTTCGACAGGATCAATAGTGGCAGGTTGATAATCAACTCCTGCACCAAAAGTATAAGTTAAAATATCAGCTTCGTCATTAAGTACTTCTTCTGAAACTGTTACCGTCCAATCTAGAGTAGTTGTACCATCCTCGGCAGTAACAACATATACTACATCATTAGTAAAATCGTTAGAAGTAATACCACTTTCTTGTACTGTGCCACCTATAGTTGCAGTAGCTCCTTCGCTCAGTGTAAATGTAGCAATTAAGTCAGAAAGATTAGTGCCAATTGCAACTTCAACAGTTACAGTTTGATTTTCCGCATCAATTATGGCAGGAGCAGTTTGTTCAGCAAAACTATATTCAATAATATCAGCTTCAGTATTTGGAGGAGTTGGCAATACATTAACAGAAAAGTCCATTACCGAACCCCAGCTATAAGTAGCACAAGGATCGAGAGGCAAACTTCCGCCTTCACGTTGCATTACCCGCATTCTGGTAACTCCAAGCTCAGCATCAGCAGGTACTTCAAAATCAAAATTTACCGGGGCATTCCATGGAGCTGATCCAGGAACACCTGAAGATGTACCAATACTCTCTTCGGTATCGTAGGTGTAATTCTGATCCCAGTCAATCCACACTTGTCCTGCACCGGAATAGTAATAGTTTCCGGTACTACATGAACCGAATAATACAGCAAGTGAATATGTTTGACCCTGATAAACGTCAACAGAATACTGTGTCAGGGTTTGTACATAAGTAACACCAGGACATCCGGTATAACTTATTTCAGTATCATTTTCACCTGTGATATCAACTTGTTCTACATTTGAATCTGATGTATATGAAGGACCTGCGTTACAATATGGATCTGATGTGATAAATGCATAAGGTCCTCCAATATAGCTCAAATCACCTGCACCACAATCTGATTGAATATAAACATCGTATGATGTAGTATTATTAAGACCTGTGATATCCCAGAAAGTATCACCAGTTATCGTATTACTAACAACTTCTTCTCCATTAAATGGAGTAAATCCTTGTAATCCTACTTCAATATTCCATGTATTAGCTGAACCTACGGGAGTCCATGATACTGTTGCAGATTCAAAACTAATATTCGTAATTATAACATCTGTAGGTTCAATACAAGTTGGGATAGTTGAAAACGTAGAGCTTGGGCTTACCCAATCAGATTCGCCAAGAGCATCACAATCAGCCATAATGTAAACTTCGTATTCGGTATCAGGGTCTAAACCTGTTAAGATAAATGGATTATCAGTAACACCATATTCTTGCACTACCTCTTCTCCATTTCCGGGAGTAAATCCGGGTAGCCCTACTTCTATATTCCATGTATCCTGATAATAAATAGATGACCATGCAACTGTAGCTCCATATTCACCAATATCACTTACAATAATATCCCATACATCAGGGCAAGGATTAAGTGTATTTAAATCAACAGGCCCAACCCAGTTAGAATAACCTAAAGCTCCACAATCAGCCATAATGTAAACATCATATTCTGTTTCGGGTGTGAGTCCAGTAATTATATAAGGATTATCTTGTACTCCACTGAATAAGAATTCTTCGTTACCTGTTCCTGGAGTAAATCCGTCAAGTCCGACTTCAATATCCCATGTATCTTGAGCAGAAGAATGTTCCCAACTTAATACTCCACCATCGTAAATTATATCATTAATTGTAATGTTCCAAGCATCAGGACAAGGAACTGTAGTGCTAAACACAAAAGGACCTTCCCAATTAGATGTTCCATCAACTACGCCACAATTTGCCTGAATGTAGAAATCGTATTGAGTATCAGTATTTAAACCAGATATAGTAAACGGATTTTCTGTAACAATAATCTCAGTACCTTCACCGGAAATAAAACCGTGTAATCCATACAACACATTCCATTCTGTTTCTATTCCACCACTCACAATATTAATAGTGATAGTTTCATGTGTTGCATCAACCAACTCGGCATCAACAACGTCAGGGCAAGCTACATCTGTAGTAAAATTAACAGGACCTGCTAATGTACTCAAATCTCCACCACCACAGTCGGCTTGGACATATACTTGGTAATCAGTTTCAGGCTCAAGTCCCGTAATATTAAAACTCATATCATTTGCTATTTCAGTACTTCCTTCGGTTTCAGGATTAAATCCATTTGGTCCGTAAATAACATTCCATGTTGTTTCTGTACCATTTGAGTTCCATGAAACTAAAGCTGTATGCCCGGTAATATTTTCAACAATAATACCAGCGGGGAACAAACATGAAGGTATGTCCTTAAATAAGAAGCGAGTATTTGGATAATTATCCTGTAGAGTTCCGGTAACTGTAAGATTATACGGATCAGGATTAGTGCCATCAGAATAATACCTAATACTTACGTTTGAGTTTGCATCTGTTACAAAAAATTCATCCGAACTACTAGAATAACTAGGGCTGTTTTCTTCAACAGCAATTATTAAATTTCCGTCTGTATCAGGATTATAAATAAATGGTTGATCTAAAGTAAACTCAATCCAACCTGTACCACTTACATATTGCAAACCTGATTGTCCGTTAAACACTTCGGTAAATTCAGAAATATCAATCCAATCTGTAAGAGCAGTATTTGCTGTTGTACCCATATATATAATCCAATCCTCATTGTCAGGATCATTAGAAGAGGACCATGAGTAGTTATACCATATTTTTTCTATCCATTGGTTTTCGCCCGGGCTATTAAAATCTTCGGCATAGTATATACTTTGCGAATATGAATATCCCCAAAATGGCTCAATAGGTAAATGTTGACCTGTATTATCTTCATCGCCAATTTGCACAAGACCTTCGTAAGGAACTTCAACATTAAGCACTGCTGACCAATCGCTAATATCTCCACCACCGCAATTAGCTCTCACGTATATATCATAAAAACTACCATCAGTTATTACATCTAAATCGTAAGGCATATTGATTATACTCTCTACTAATGTTCCGCCTGTTGCAATGTCGAATCCTTCTGGTCCCCAAATAATATCCCAGGTACCGGCTGATCCAATTTCTGTCCACTCAATTGTAATAATAGTACCATCAATATTCGTGTAAATCAAATCAACAGGTGCAGGACAAGTCGGTAAAGTTGTAAATGTTGTGGGACCTACCCAAACACTTAGTTCAGGGTTACAATCTGCACGAACATATACATCATATTCAGTTTCCGGGTCTAATCCTTCTAGATTGTAAGGAGCTACATTTATACCTTCAATTAAAGTTCCTTCGGTATCGGGATCAAAACCTGATTCACCATACAATATATCCCAAAGTGAAGCAGCACCCCATTCTATCCAGTTTAACTCGGCAGAATTTGTTGTAATATTTGTTGCTGTTAAATCCCAAGGTTCGGGACAAGCAGGTAAAGTTGTGAAATTAATAGGTCCTACTAATGAGCTTAAATCTCCTGCGGAACAATCAGCTTGTAAATATACATCATATTCTGTTTCAGGGTCTAAACCTGTTAACGCATAATCTGAAACATCTACACCGGCAACAGTTGTGCCTTCGGTTTCAGGATCGAAACCTGGAGTACCATATATCAAATTCCATAAGGTTTCGGTGCCACCTGCATTCCAGCTTAGATAAATTCCATCAGGAGTTTCTCCTTCGTTGGTAAATGCTGTAGGTGCAGGACATGAAGGTAGTGTTGTGAAAGTAGCAGGTCCAACCCATGGGCTCAAATCTCCGCTACAATCGGAACGTACATAAACATCGTAAGAAGTAACAGCATCCAAACCTGAAATATTAAATGGATTGTCTGTAGTGTTATCTACAAGAGTTCCCTCAGAGAAAGGATCAAATCCTTCCGGTCCATATATAATATCCCATTCAGTTGCAGTTCCTTCGGCAGTATAATAAACGTTTGCATTATCCATATCTATGTCATCAACATAAACACTTGATGGAGGATCGCAAGTAGGAACAGTACTAAATTGAACAGGACCAACCCAATCGCTAACATCCCCACTACCACAGTCGCTACGTATATAAACATCGTAAGTAGCTCCTGGAGTTAATGCTTCAATTAAATACGTAGTATTATCTATATTTTCTACTATTGTACCTTCTGTATCAGGATTAAACCCTACTTGCCCATATACTATATTATAAAATGGGATACCGGCAAACGATGACCAAGTTATTTCGGCAGTTGTTTCGGTTAAATTACCATATGCTAGATTAAATGGTGGAGCACATGATCCCATGTCAATAAATGAGAATCTTGTATTAGGAAAAGCATTTACAGGAGTTCCGGTAACTGTAAGATTATACGGATCAGGATTAGTGTAATCATTATAATACCTAATACTTACATCTTCAGTAGCATTAGTACTGAAGAAATCATCACTAGAACCTGAATAATTAGGTGAATTTTCTTCAACAGCAATTATCAAATTTCCATCTGTATCAGGATTATAAGGAAACGGCACTTCTAATTGGAACTCAATCCAACCTGTACCACTTACATATTGCAACCCTGATTGTCCGTTAAACACTTCGGTAAATTCAGAAATATCAACCCAATCTGTAAGAGCAGTATTTTCTGTTGTACCCATATATATAATCCAATCCTCATTGTCAGGATCACCAGATGTAGCCCATGTGTAGTTATACCATATTTTATCAATCATTAAGTTATCTCCTGGATTGTTAAAATCTTCGGCATAATATATACTTTGCGAATACGAATATCCGTAAAATGCATTTATAGGTAAAAATGAAGTAGTTATCGTTCCATCTCCTATTTGTATAGTCCCAATAGGTGGTATATAGAAACTACTGCTCATTGACCAATCACTATAATCTCCCTCACCACATTTAGAACGCACATAAACACTATACGTAGCATCGTCAATGCCAACATCAAGTGTATAGGGTATAGAATTAATTTCAGTAACTAGAGTACCTTCCGTATCAGGATCAAAACCAGCTTCGCCCCATAACAAATCCCATTCGGTAGCAGTTCCTTGCTCAGTCCAATTAACCATAGCAGATACACCTGTAATATTATCAACAAACAAATCAGTTGGATACATACAAGAAGGTATTAAATCAA
>Ga0334900_1001589_pt1 | contig 23635 bp, 19 predicted proteins | sample GraSluR3_MG_2_FD_207231 | JGI IMG/M metagenome (GOLD analysis project Ga0334900, IMG submission 207231) | Sludge microbial communities from methane-producing bioreactor in Wageningen University, Netherlands - Granular Sludge_31_08-R3 | ecosystem: Engineered > Bioreactor > Anaerobic >...
GCATCTGAATCCTAATTGTTGTTTGCTCGTTATCAAACTTCATATCGTCAATGGATTATAATGGCTAACTACTAGCTTTTCTTCGCTTCAACTCCTGCTCAATCAGCGATAACTCCCTTCCTGTTTGACCCTTAACCGAGGTGTTCTCCTGTGCTCGTCGAATTAAGTAAGGCATAACCTCTCGAACTGGGCCATAGGGTATGTACTTGGTTACATTATAGCCAAGATGCCCAAGCATAAATGATATATTATCGCTCATTCCCAAGAGCTGGGAAAAAGTGATGCGCTTATCATCCTTACCAACATTCTCATCCTGCATGAGTTGGCAAAGCCTATTCACGCTCTCCTCATTGTGCGTTCCACAGAATATTGAGATGGTATCGAGATGATTAAATGCAAACTCTTGCGCATCGTTAAAGGCCTTGTCGGTATCCTTCTTGGTGGGGTGAATTGGCGATGGGTAGCCCATCCTCTGGGCGCGTTCGCGCTCTTTCTCCATATAGGCTCCCCTAACGAACTTCATCCCCAGCTTAAAGCCATTCTCCTTGGCATCGCGGTATGCCTCTTGTAAAAATGTAAGCCTATCGATACGATACATCTGCAGGGTGTTATAAACGAACACCTGCTCCTTGTTAAACTCAGCCATCATATCGCGCACCACATCGTCCAACGCTTTTTGGTACCATGTGTCTTCTGCATCAATTAGAATGGGGGTGTTTGCCTGGGCCGAAGTGTGGCAGAGGGTGTGAACCCTTTGTTTGAACAAATCGAATTGTTCCGCCTCCTCTGGAGTTAGCGATATACCTTGGCTAACCTTTGTAAGAATATCAACATTAACAAGCCCTGTGGGCTTGAAAACCGAGAAGGTAATATTTGGATTATTGGCCGCATTGTAGATAGAGTTGAGAATTTCGGTATAGGCTTCCTCCTGTGATTTGAGCGTTCCCTTACCCTCAACGGAATAGTCGAGTATTGATTTTACTCCAAATTGTGCCAGGGTATTTACCGTGGGGATGCTCTCGGAAAGGGTTTCGCCCCCCACGAAATGGCTAAAAATGGTTGGCTTAACAAGCCACGCTATGGGAAACCGAATCGCGAGGGCAACCTTAAGTAATACATTGCCAAGGTTTACCAGCCATGGTAGGGCAATGGTTTTGAATAGAAAATGTGCCTTACGAAGCTCCTTGTTATTACGCCAGGCAAAGGCAATCTCGGTGTTGTTGAATATGTGCATTGGGTAAAATCCGTTAAGGTTAAATACAATGAAAAAAACCATCCAAAGATGATAAAATGAGTAGATAAAAGCAAGACTTTTGATTGCTAAACAACAAATTGCTGCAAAGGTTGGTGGGGTTACAGCCAAAGAAATAAGGGGAAGCAAGGCCTCCCCTTTCCATATAATAGGGTTATAATCCTTAGCCGCCTAGCTAAACTACCTGTACTCCCACCTTTTTAAGATCGTCCCAAAAACTAGGATAAGATTTGGATACCACCCGGGGATTTTCCAGTGAAATCGTACACCCCTTGGCCACCAAACCTGCAAGTGCCATGGTTACGCGATGATCGTTGAGAGGTTTAAACTCAACCGTTGCACCCTTTGGAAATGCTGTTTTACCATCAAATGTGAGGGTCTCAAATTCGCCCCTCTTCTCCACTTTAAGCTTAGCTCCTACCCGCCCAAACTGAGACTGAAGTGCCATAAGCCTTTGGCTCTCCATACAATTCATCACCTCTACCCCAGCAAACCGGAAGGGCATTTGCAAAGCTACGCAGGTAGCCACCATGGTGGGCAAAAGGTGAGGGTTATTGGTGAAATCGTACTCAAGGAAATCTAGCTTACGCTGAGTTTTTGTAAGCACAACGCCATTCGGGGTTGGGGTTGTTTTAACCCCTAGCGGTTCAAAGAGTTCCTTTACAATGGCATCACTCTGAACACTTTCGGGATTTAACCCATCGATAGTGAGCTCTACTTTTGACGAGATGGCGGCCATTTGGTACCAATAGCTTGCCGAAAGCCAATCGGCCTCAACGGTCATTGCCGACTCATCGTGCAGGTCGTTCTCAATAAGTATCTCATCCTTATTCCAATTACTATTTATTCCGAGGTATCGTAGTAATCTGAGGGTTTGCTGTATGTATGGGGAGCTAACCACGAGGTTTCTAAACTCAACCACATCATCGGATGATAGGGTGGGCGACAGCAACAATGAAGTAGTGATGAACTGGCTACAGATAGCTGCATCGACACGAATTATATTGCCCTTGATAGCCTTCCCGATGATTTTAAGCGGGGGAAATCCCTCTCGCTCAATGTACTTAACATTAATACCCTGCTTCTGCAGCATATCAATCACATCGCCCACCGGGCGCTTGCGCATCTCGGCCGATCCGGTAACGATCCAGTCGCCCTTAAAGTAGCGAAGGAATGCCCTCAACAGCCTTATGGCCTTGGCGGGATCGCCAGCTTCGAGGGGCACCTCACCCTTACGAATCTCCTCGGCGAACACTTTGGCAGCATCCTTCTCGGAAATGGATTTTATATCGAACTTTGCATTTTTGAGTGCCCTAATTACAATATCCCTATTGCTAATTCTTTTAGAGGGCGAAAGTGATATGTTACCGAATAGCTCGCTATCCGGTTTAGATACAGTATAAACTTGCATGATTAAAAAATTATGTTTGTCCCAACAACCACCAAATTTATTAATAATAAAACTCAAAATGCCTAATATTATGGGATTATTTTTCAATGGTTCATGCTTATGACGCTAGGAATGTTGAAGTTAAACAAAATATGCGGAAGTTCAAATATAGATTATTCGAGACATGCCATTTGTAACGCTTTTGTGATGAGGCATTCCCTAACTAAACCAAAAGGCAAATACAACGGATGGGGGGGTTAACCAGTTTGGGGGTACGGAGCAGTGACTTCATCATTTTGCATTGACCATCCCTGCGACCGTTGTCTATTCGTGTAATACATCCAGCCTATATTGGTTACACCCCTTGTTACCTGCTGGGCATTCAGCTGTCATGAGGTTTTCTACCGTCAGAAGGTTGTTGCAGGCATACTCTTTGCTTGGCTTAGGATTGTGCGGTAGCAATGGGGAACAAGCAATGTGTATTGCTGCGAAGCGAAGGGTTTCAACTAGTTTTTATTCAATGATTTAAATGGTTCCGTTATTCTTTCGAGAAAACTTGTTTTTCCTGCAAAAATCTCTGCATTTAGTTCAATTTTACCACTTATCTTGAATTCAGAACCATTTTCTTTTAGGATTTCGTTTGGCAATAATATTTTTGAAAAATAATATCCGCCTGAACTTGAAATATCGATTACATTAGGAGCTGAAATAATTTCTGTAACGATTTTTTTATTGTAGAGGTATGGTATATTATCAAAACTCAAAATCACACTTTGACCAAGCTTAATCTTATTTATCTCATTTGCCGGAATTTTAATAATTACAGCTATACTATCGCTATTTTGCTCAAGGTATGCTGTTGTTTTTATGGTATAATCAAATTTAATAAGGTAGGATGCTAAAAGGAAAATAATAATTATAATTGACATTATTGCAATACCCACACGCACAATTATTGGTGGTATTTGCCCAATTATGCTCCTAGCCTTTTCGCTTCTTAATTCAATGTTATCAGTTCCCCTAACCATATTAATATCCAAGGTCTAATTGATTTTTAACAAGTTGAAAATATGCCCCCCTTTTTTCAGCTAATTCTTGATGATTGCCAATTTCTGCAACTTTTCCATCAGCCAATACCACAATTTGGTCAGCATTTTTTACAGTACTTAAACGGTGTGCAACTATAACCACTGTTTTCCCTTGGTAAAATTCTTGGAGGTTCTCAACAATTACCCTTTCATTATTAGCATCTAAAGAATTTGTGGCTTCGTCAAAAAAAAAGAAAATGAATACTCAATGTTACACCCATTTTAACATAGCCTATTGATCTAGTGATAAATCTGTTGTTTTCATAAAAGCTTACATAACAACCTATTATATAGCTAATTGTGATTATTTTAGGCAACACATTGAGTATCCATATATTTTTTTGCAGGTTGCCATTGCTTTTTGCATTAGACAGGCACAACCTGTTTTTATATTACGACCGAGGTAGAGCCTCGGCCGAACGAGGGGTTGGATGGGAAATCGTTTCAACATTTTGCTGAACTTTCTTATTTCTTATCACTTTCAAAGAAAGTATTTACCTTCGCCATTCTATGTTGCTTACCTTTGTTGAAAAGGTAAGTTAAGCGGAAAGCCAAACCATAAGTGTCACGTTTAAAACTTCCAACCTCTAATGCATCGTCATTAAAAATATAAGTAATTTCTTCTGAGGTTACCAAACCACGCATGGCAACATATAAAAAGAGATTTTGTTTCGGGAATCGCTTCATTACATATACTGCATCTAATGAATAGTTAGGTTCTGCATAGCCCTCTGGGCTCAACATTTTTCCGTAATATCTGCCAAAACCACCTATTGCAAACCCCTTTGGTAACCCCATGGAAATAGATAAATCAACGATGTACGTAGTATTTTCTCTGGCAACGCCGTCACGTTTATACTCTTCGTAAAAAAGTTGAATGTCTGGCTCAACAGATAAAAACTTAAAAAGCTCAACTTTTCCAGAAAGACGTAAGCCTGCAAATATTCTATCTGTAGAGTTTCCGTAAGTTGTTGTTTTGAATGAATTTGAGTCGTATGATGTAATGGCAGATACCAGGTTGCTGGTTTCATAGAAATACAGAGTGCTGTTGAAAGTTATAGGCCTTGTTCTGTATGAGTGAGACAATTCATAAGCGTTTCTGGTTGAGGGGGCTAGCTTTGGGTTACCTATAAATGCAGTCATGCTATCAATCTCAATGCGGTAAGGCGAAAAAGCCCAAGCAGAGGGGTAATATGATGACCGACGATACTCTGCTTTTATTCTATTGGCATTGTTTAGCTGTTTCGAAAGAATTATGGTTGGGTAAAGAGCATGCTGGGTATTAGAGGGATGTGATGTATTGCTAAACTCCATTGCGTTTCGCTCAGCTTTTAGCCCAATGTTTATATCGAAGCCTTTTAGTCCTAAGTATAAGTCTGCATAAGCGTTATATCTTTGATTAGAAAAATCGTTCCCGAGAATTGCTCCGCTTAAAGTTCCACTGAACACTTGATAGTAAGCTTGTGCTCCTACTGTCAATTTTGTTGTATTGCTAAGTAGGTTAATGTGCTCAACTTTCATGTTGACAGATTTCTTTTTACCATTTTCATCATTAACATGTGTCGGGGCTCCTTCGTATGAAAAGTCGGAATATTCATCTCCGTCCATATAGTGTAAATTGATATTTGCGCTAAGCGAATTGCCCTCCTTTGCTAAGTTGCGCTTATAGAAAACGGTGTAATTTCCAATAAAGTAATCAGTGGTATTATGTATAGAGAAAGGGGCAAGTGGTGTTGAAATGCCACTGCTAATTCTTGTTGGTGTATAATACATAGTTTTATCAACTCCTGCAAGACTATTGTTGGTTGAAAAGTTAATAAAGTCGTTGGGGCTTGGGAAATAATCTAAATTAAGAATGAAGTTATTAGTTAGCTCAAATGGATTCTTACAATAACCCGCAGTGCTATAGGTTTCATTTGTAGTAAGGTTGTTTCTAATTTCAGAGGTTTCCCACGAATTATTGCGAAGATAGTTAGAATAAGCAATGTTTAAACGCATTTTTTTCCATCCAAACACAACACCAGTATAAGTATCAGCATATCGCACATTGGCCATAAGTGTAGCATCAATATTACCCCAAAAACCTTTGCTTGGCTCTTGTTTAAGAATGATGTTAATTACACCATCGTAGTCAATATCTACACTTGATGGGGGCGATGTTATAACCTCAATTCTTTCAATATCCTTAGGATTAATTGAGCGGATATCAATAGATCGCCCAGTGTTTATTCCATTAATTAGTATTAATGAGTTCTCCTTTCCTTTAATTTTGGTTTCGAGAGTAATTGGATTCACCGTTATTTCAGGAAAACTACTCAAAATATCAGGTGTACCTATCGTTTTTGAAAGGATTGTGCTATCCACCACGTAGACAGTCCTGTCGAGCAGGTCTTGCACTTTTCGCTGTCCGGTTACTTGTACTTCGTTGATCAGGTTAACATCTGGTATAAGGGCAATGAAACCAAAATCTAAAGTCTTTTGATGTGGTTTTATGTTAAATGGAATTTCTTTCCGCTGGTAGCCAACATGGCTAACGAGCATCTTATAGCCATTTTTTATAGGCACGCTTGAGAAATTAAATGAAGCCAAGGAGTCACTGGCTATACCAGCAAATATATTATTATGATTAAAATCAACAACCTGTATCGTTGCGTAAGGAAGTGGTTCTTGGGACAAACTATCTATAACCGACCCTTGTATTTGCATTTTTTGAGAAAATAACAAAAATGGGGAAGAGAAGAAAAACAAGAATAAAAGCAATCTTTTCATATTCGTAGTCCTTAATAAACAATTCAAAATATTATCTACTTATCGCAATAAATTTTTATGCTAAAGCTAACAAGAAAATTCATAATTGCTTAAATTGATACCAGCTATTCGCAATATGTAATGTGTTTAGGCTGTGGAGCAAAAGGACAATTTGGAGAAGGGTAAAGCCAACTCTCTTCACCATACGAAGCCATTACATCAGTCCAACATACGCCAAGGTTGTATCGACAGTCCTCAAATTCAGCACATTTTGAGCATACGCTTTCTTCTGGAAAAGAAGAATGGGGAATGAAAAATAAATTTTTAGCACGTTCGGAGTCCCATACATCCATTATAGAGTTTTCAAGAATATTCCCAATTGTAAGATTTTTATTAAAATATGACTTTTCGCACAAGTTAACGGTAAATTGTATGAGTAGTGGCAGATTGCGTGTTGCTTTCCTTTCAAACCGCTACGCAGTTTGAGCGGGCTACAAACCTTAATATTTACAACATCGTCTGCCAATACTTATACAAAATGTTACCAAACGAATTTGTATTTGTTCGACTTATTTATGTCAATTGTTCTATTAGTCGAAAAAGGAATAGCCAGTAGCGCAACTGACTATTCCAGTGAATCTAGAATTGATATGATAATGGAATATTAAACCCATAAAATATGAAGCTGGCACTTGAACTGCCTGAAAATATTGCAGTTACTTCGGGGCTAATACCAATTTTACCTATTTTGAAGTAGAATCCTACAGAACTAATTGCTCCAAGCCCGGATGAAGTTTTCTTATCATAAATATCAATAACAGGGGTTTCAGTATTATTGAAAATTGCCAGATATTCTTTAAAAGAAAACACCCCAATCGCAAATTCAGATGTTAATCCAAAATGCTTTTTTTTAAGTTTTGGACTAATTCCAGCATATACTCCACCTCCATTAATTATATAGTCAGATGAATTTGTATTCCCGGATGTCCAACTCGTGCTCCCCAATTGGTCAGCTCCAACCATAAATGTTGTGCCAACAAAGTAATCAATGAATGAATGCTTTGAGTTTACGGCAAACTTAATATTCATGCCATTTAGCGCAGTATTTTCCCAACTGGCAAGTGATGATTTGAAATTGGCATAATTATCAGAATTCAGATTATTAAATAGAACTGAATACCCAATTTCTATGCTGGGTTTTATATTTTGCTCTTTTTCTTGTGAGAACAAAATGAAAGAGCAACAGGTTAAAAAAGTTACTGATATTATTTTTCTCATAATTTATGAATTTAGTTATCACTTTCACTAACTAAAACTTTTACACCATAGTTTGGAAATTCCAACCAAACCTCTGGATTGTCATAATAATTCAAATAAGAATTACCGCATTTTTCACCTTTATCCTGAATCGTATAGCTGTAAGCAACTTTTCCAGTTGCATTAAATGCGGTGCTGTCTTGATTTTTAGAATTATACCCAACACTAGCTGTAATATCCAACTTGCCCCATGACCTGTCATACTCTACAACATAAAAAGAAAGCATATCATACCAGAACCCAGGTTTCCAATCAATAACTTTCTTTCCAGTGAAAGTTTGAGAGGTGCTACTTCTACTTGAAAACTGACAATCAATATCTTCTTGGACTTTATACGGAGTTTTTCCACCTGCATCAACATTTGTGACTGTGACATAAAATTCAGGCTTACCTGCAGGCCATCTTTCTATTTTCCAATCAGTAAATTTTATTTTCTTAATGTAAACGGGTGAATTCTGTGAAATATCACGATAGGGTACATGAATAAAGTCATACTTAGCATTTGATTCACCTAATGATGTAACATGATTGATTTTATACACCACTTTCTTACCTACAACTACATCATGGTCAAAATAATCATGTTCATTTGCAGTAAATGATTTAAAAAATTGATACCCATTCGTTACACCTACAACATGTTTCGAAACTTTTGTTTCTAAAATGTATTGGCTGTGGTCATTTTGCCAACGCAACTCAATTTCATTTTTTGAGTTTTGAATTGCATCAAACGATAAAACTGGTTTAGGATAATTTGGTGCAGTCAATGTAATGTAATTAGAAGGAGAGGAAGTTTCTCCTTGATAGTATGCCATTACATAGTATGAATATGAACGACTAGCTTCTACACTGTTATCATCATAACTTCTCTCATATGCACCTACAACAGTTTTAATTCTTGTATAACTTGATGTTCCTGCACTTTTTCTATAAACATAATATCCCGTTGTGTTAAAAGGCTTCGTGCCACTTGGCATTTCCCATGTTAATCTAATTCCCGATTCTGTTTGTGTACCACTTAGGTTGGTTGGAGTAGATGGAACTATTGGATAATCAGGGTCTGGCTCTAGGTCAATCAACCTTTCGTTTTCACTAATAACGATTACTGGTTTTGAAGGCTCGTTGATTACATCAATAGGCACAATATTACCTTGAGAATCATAACCTGTAATGGTTGTAGTTGTTGCATCGTCATATTCTAAGGGCAAAAATGTAACTGTAGGAATATAATTCTCTTCATCCCAATCTTCAGCATGAACGGGAACAGCAATCTGCATATCTGGGTATTTATTTGATAATTCATCAATAATTGATGTCGGTGCTGATTTTTGATTTAATTGTCCCGATGCTGAATATGAATCTTCTAATAAGTCTTTAACAGTGTAAATGACCTTATCAGATTTTAATGTTGAGGGAGGTGTAACTCTTTTGTTGATCACTCTTTTTAAAATAACATCATAATCTCCATCAATCATTAGCAATGCTTCTTCTTTGACTACCTTACGAAAGTCAGAGCTCGTTTTTAAAGCATTGCTTACGGCTTTTGCAAAATCACTAAAGTCAGCATTGTACTCATTGTCCTGAAAGAGTTGTTCTGTCATTAAAATGCTATCATCTTCAATTAGTTCATTTTTTTTACAAGCTTGAAAAATAAATATCATTCCAATGGCAAAAATTATTGCCTTTAAACTTAATAAGTTCATAAAACTCTTGCGTTTCATATATTTGTAAAGTTAAGGAGGTCTATTGCTAAATTTCTGACCTCCATGATTAAACATTCTTTTGAAGTCTCCATTTTCGAAATGTTTCGGCTTTTCGTAAGTTGGAGGCTTCTTCCCCTCACTAACTTCCGTAATTCAAATCCTATTGTTTTTCGGCTTAGAATTAATCTGATTTCAGTTAGCTTGTATCCATTGTGGGTGTCTTTTTAATATGTTTGGTAACATCACCGTTAGGCAGTATGAGTAATGCGCTTTGATTGCCTGTGCACATATTGCGTTTAGGGAAGAATTCACTTTTTACCTCAGCAGGCAGACTATATGATTTGTCCGTTACATTAACATCTGCAAAAAGTTTAAAATGGCATTCATCCCGTTTGCGTAGAAGCAGCTCTTTAATTTCTTCAATATTACCAGATGTTAAGCGGAATGATAAGAATTGCTCTTGAGATTTATACATAGAATGTGCGGGAGCAGTAAACTCTATAATATAAATATTCTCATACTGTTTAAAGAAATCTATATATTGCTCCATCTTTTCTATACTAAAAATTAACGAAGTAATAACCGATTTTAACTTAGATGATTATACGCTTTAGTACCTATATCATTTTTGCGTCATCGCGATCCCAACGTTGTTTGTCGGGAGAAGCAATCTTTACGCTCTGAAAAACAACAAATTGCCTCATCGTAAAAACACCCCCTGCCTGCCGCCTGCCCATAGCCGTCAAGCTAAGCAATTTTCAATACCCTCGTAGAGCCTGCCTGGCTGGCAGACAGGCTCTACGAGGGCTATAGTATTAATATTCTGTATAAACCAATCAAAAGAATTGTTTTTATTTAGTTGTTTTGTGTCCTTAGCTTGACGGCTATGGCTGGCAAGCAGGCGTAACGCATTGGAGTGAAGGATCTTATTTTGTAGCATTAATTTCCCCGGACAACAATGAATTAAGATATCAATTACAAAGTAAAATCTACAGACGGTAAAATGATTACCGTCACTCTATTCTGAGATAATATTTCCTAAAAACTTTGCAGTATTCAATGCAGTGCCCCATTTCCCTTAGTCTATTAATCATGTTTCTAGCAGTTTTATCGCTGCAGTTAAATTTTTCACATACTTGTTTAGGTGTGTTTATCCAACCTTTTTCTATAGACTCTAATAAATACTCAAGTCTTTTTGAATAAGTCAAATAGTCCATTTTCATAGTTTCTGTTTTTTTATCCTGTTTGCCATGAGCAAATATTTTGCAAATTTCTGTAGGACTTTGCCTTGGAGAATTTGTAACCCTTTTGCTATGGGTCGGCTTCGCCTTGTTGTTAACACCCTGCACAAACCAGCTGAGAATTAGATCAACTAGCTTGAGCAGGTGTTGTAGCAATGAAGATAGCACTAATCTATATTCGATTTACGATTTTTGGTTTGAGAGACAACCCTTCACTATGGCTAACTATCGATGAGTGGACCTGAAACAATTGACTATACGGAACAGGTATAATGTGTCCGCAGGAAATTACCAGTATTGGATCGCTAGATATCCAGTATTCAAATACCTTCTCAACGTTTACCAGATATGTTTCTCCGCAGTAAAAAAACCTATTGCTTGGAAGGATTAGCTCCAGCTCGTTAAGGGTAGCATTTATAGTGTACCGTGTGTCATTCTCGAGGAATAGGTGGGTTACATTCTCCTCCGCTTCGAGGTAGCAAATTGAGCTAGGCCGTTCGTAAAGCGTTACTAGTGCAGCATTATGCTCCCTGGAGGCAATCATATGTAAAAATGAGTCGTTCATTTTTTTAAAGTTTAAACATTATTGAACCACTTTCTGCTACTCATTTGCTTTTATCCTCTTTATTATTCTTGCAGACTCCTTAGTGTATGGATTCTCGTACTCTGTTAGCCTATCGAGAGTACTGGAAGCCATTTCCGTTTTACCCTCGGCCAGATAGCTTAAGCCTTTGTACCAGGTGGCCTGCTCAACAAAGAACGAGTCTCCTTTAAGTATCTCATCAAACAGCTTGCGCGAATCGGCAAACCTTTCGAGCTCCATATAGCTAATTGCTAAGTAGAACTTAATGGTTGTTGAGGTGGGATCGTTCTTGAGAAGCAACTCAAGACCTGCAGCGGCTTGGGCAAATTTTGACTCCTGATAGTGCTTCATGGTTGAGAGCAAATCTTGACCAGAGGGATAATAGTTGCCCTGGCGGAATAGGGTTACCGGTGGATATGGAGCAAAGGTTTCACGATAGATCTCGTCGTAATTACTTCCATTGTTACCCTCGGTGAAAACAGCCCAGCTGCCCACGGCAATACCCGCAATGGTTGCCGTAGCGTAGATTAGCCTTTTGGTGCGATGACTTACAAAACGTTTGTCGTAAGTATCGTCGGCAAATGCAGAGGCTATGTTAAGCTTTGCTCTAAGCTCATGTATTTCGTCCTCAAAGGACATTTGATTAATCTCATGCCTTAGGGCGAGTTCTCTCTGCAGCGATGGGTTCGCCATCAATCGATGGTAAAGCATATCCTTCTCCTCAACCGTTATGGTTGAATCGAGGTACTTCTCCATTAAGTATTCTGATGTTCTCATGGCTATAATTTTTTTAAAATTATTCTCTTCGTATAACCTCTAGTCTTCCTTTACAATTGGGGGGGGATCATCATTGTTACCTGAACTACCAGAGTTTGAGGTTGTACCTTTAGGCTTAGTATCCGTTGTAGTATCACCTGTCGTTCCTGTTGATGTACCACCAAAAAGTTTTACCATCTCCTTATCGGTTAGGGCAAGGCGTGCAAACTTGTTTAGGATACCATTTAGCTCTAGTTCGGTTTGTTTCATCATTGTTTTCATAGTTCAAATGTTTTGGTTGTTTGTAATGTTTTAAGAATTAAGGTGATTATAGTTACCATTTTAGCTGAAAGGTCAAATGCATTTCATATACCCTCTCATATATTATCCTACTTAGTGGTAATTTGTGACAACCTTTTTCGAATTATTTTTCAATAAAAATAAAAATAATTTCTTACGCACTGATTCTCTGTGCGTTAGTTGGGTGCTTTTTTAGGGAATAATTTGAACAGAATCACCTTTTGAAAAGCATAGAAAAGAGTAAGCCAAAGCCAGCAACACCATTTCAGCGTGACAGAAATTAGCGATCTGGCCTAAATAAGAAAGATTTTTAAAAATTTTGCCTAAAAAGTTGTCACAAATACAGCTTTTGTGACACATAGGATGGAGGCACACCTCCTTTTATGCAAAAATATTGCAGACTCAACAATCTTTTAATGTGCAACACAATAACTAACCATTAAAAATTAAATGATTGTCAGTTATGATACCTAAAGCCTTTGCGTCATTGCGAACCACGAAGTGCTCGATGAAGTCAAACCCTCGTGCTTTGAGGGTTGAAGCAATCTGTAAAATCCTGTTAATTAAAAGATTGCTTCATCCGCCGGCTGGCGGATTCGCAATGACGTATCATTGTAATCAACTCATTTGTCATAGGCATTATGGCGGATAATCATATTCTTTATTTACCCCCATATTCACCAGATTCAAATCCAATAGAAAGGGCTTGGTGGTTCATAGGAAAATCGATAACCCACAATAGGGTTACAGAATCCCTGAAGCTGAGAAAGCAAAATTTTGGCAGATGTACTCTCATTTTCAAATTCCAAACGAAAAATTACTGACTATTTGTGCAATTAAATATTAGACTCTATATAATGCTATGCAAATACCAGCTTAAGCAATTGTAAAGGATTATTGTTGGCATTACCAATTCAAGCGTTGGCAAAGATACCTTGGGGCTTTAATACCAGTCAAATGTCAACATTACCCTCAACGGAATATAAGTGTTTTTTACACATAATAGTCAGATTGTTGAGCGTTAAAGCAGATAATTTAGCACCATCAAATATGCTGTACTTTTCAGCAAATAGTGATACTATTTGCTGGCGGTTAAACTTTTTTATTAGATTTGTAAGCACTGACCAGCATTAATGATGTCGTTTACTAATAAGGAGCTGTTTAAGGGAATTATTGAACAGAACCAAGCGGTTCTGAATTACTTATATAAACATCTCTTCCCTACGGTTAAAAAAACAATATATAACTATGGAGGAGACTACGATACGGCAAATGAGGTATTTCAGGAAGCAATAATAAGTATTTACACCAAAGCAAAGCAAGGTGAGCTTGAAGAGCCTGTTATGGTTGAAAACTACATAATGGGAACATGCAACAAACTTTGGCAAAGGTACAGCTTACTGGAAACCAAAAAGGATTTGACATTCAAAAGCAACTCACTGATAGACGATAGTAATGCCCAAATACTGAAGGAATACAGGCAAAGCTTGAGAATGAAGCTTTACCAAGAGCACTTCATGGAATTAAGTCCCCTTTGTCAGAAGATTTTAAAAGCCTTTTTTAAGGGGAATAGCTATCTTGAGATTGCTGAAAAGTTTGGATTCGCCTCGGAAGAATATGCGAGAAGGAAAAAGTATCTTTGTAAAGAGTACCTCGTAAAAAGCATAAAAAGCGACCCTAGGTTTGACAAACTAACTGGAGAACTGGATGATGAACCATTGGATTTTGATTGATGATTACGTACTAGGTACCCTTTCGGAAGAGAAACGGAGGGCATTTGAACAGGAACTGGCCATCAACAAAAGCCTTCAGAAAGAGGTTAAGCTTTGCGCAGAGCTACAAAAATCTATTTACGAGGACGATGTGATTACCCTAAGGGAAAAGTTAAAAGTTTCTCAAAGAAGTTTCACAAAAGCAAAAACTAAAAGGAAAACTCTGCTAATTAGCATAACGACGGCAGCAAGCCTCCTAATAATCATTGCCATCAGGGTTGCTCTAACTGATTATGGGCCTACCCATGCAGTACTATACAATAGATATTTTCAACCCTATAAGGTTGTAGGAGATAGAAGAGACGAAAACCAAGGCAGCTCGGCTTACCATCGTGGTGAGGCTATTAGATTATACACCAATGGCGAATATGATCAAGTAATGCCCTGGCTCGAAGCCCAAATCATAAGAGATTCAATAGATCTTGAAGCAACCCTAATGCTCTCTACTGTTTATTTGAGAACAGATAATGCCGAGAAAGCAGAGGAGATTCTCACCAAAATGCTGTACAGCTCAAACAGCATTACCTTTACCGAAACCCTAGAGTGGTATCTGGCCCTCTCGCTGCTGCGGCAGGGTAAAATTGAAGAGGTTAAAAAAAATCTCAGGAAAATTGCCCATGAAGAAGGTTTCTACTCAGGGGAAGCTTTAGCCATACTTGAATCACTTAAGCCGTAATCTTCTGACTATAAAGAAAACCACCAATAGCAGCAATGCAATTGAAACAATCCAAATGATAATTTTTAGCCATTGGGGGTGTACCAGCGCTCCGGTGTTGCCAATTAATTGATACGAAGCCCAGAAATACGGATGAGACCTTAAGGGATCGGCCGATTCTAAAAACTTTCTTTGAGCACTTTGCAAGGCTAAGTCTTGGGATTGACCCTCTTTAATATTCCTAGAGAACTCTACCATTATCTCACTCCCACTATAATCCTCAACCCTCCATTGCGCCGCAACTAAAGATTGTGCTCCCGAATACAGGAAACTCCTCGCAAGACTCAGCAGCCCCTCGCCCTTAACCAGACCACCATCGCTACTTCGGCATGCACTTACAATTACAAGCTTAGCATTTAAATTAATGCCATAAACCTCATACATATTCAAGTAACCATCCTCAGTGGTGTCGGGCGAACTGGAAAAGATTAGCTTAGAGAGAAGGGGGTTCGACTCGTCAATGTGCGTATGCATCGCCAAATGCAATACACCGTACCCACCATTAGCAACCTCCTTTTTGAATCGCGCCTCAGTAGCCTGTTCTCCAACAACGAGTTTCCCTTTCAACGTATTGCTAACCCCTCTGGCCTCCCTCTCTGCCCCAGGTAAATCGCCCAAATTCTGTCGATACTGAAGCGAATCTGCATAGCCTGTGGACGAGGCAGTATACGAGGGTGCAAATGAAATGGCTTTAGCTCTGAGGGCTGGCTTACGATTGTGTGCGGTGTAAAACAGTTTGGTTGATGGGTAATAGGATATCGCAATGCTTCTTACCAAGTAGGGCAATGCGTAATATCCTTTTGGATTAATAACCTTACTATTGGTAAGGGCGGCAAACGGAATAGCCGACAGCTGCAGGTGGGGCACAACGATTAGCTCACGACCATCTATAATCGAATCGAATGGCATAAGCAACGTTCGGTAAAGATAGTACGACGATTGTCCAAATCGACCAAGGTTCTCCCTAGTGATATCATCAAAACTTTTCGGATTAATCTCGCCTAAGAAAATCTCCAGGGTATCGAAGAAAGTTCTATCAAGCTTAGTGTGCTTCCACTTAAAATCATTCTTTGCAACTGCAAAGCTAATTAGTGAAGAGTCGTTGACAATGTAGTCAATAAGCACCTGCGATGGTTTTAACTTAGCTTGAATATTGCTAATTGAAACGGAGGCTGTGTCGTACCTTAGCGCATAGTAATCGGGGTACTTATCCTCAATGCTAGCTATTAAAAGCTTATGCTCGCGTTGAGCATTAAAAATTCGCCCTTCCAAGCTCTCCAGCTGCTTAGCAGGAGTGCCCGCCTTTGATTTTGCCTCATGATAAAGTTCATAAAGCCCCCCCACGGTTTGCCTAAGCTCCCTTTCCTTAGCTATAAGATCTGTGGGAACTCCCGAAAAATTTAGCCCACGCTCCCGTGCAATGGCCTGGTTTAGCACAGCCGCTTTTGCCTTCGACGATACCTTAAAAGCAAACTCTACGGCTTCGGGTACTATATCGGAGAATGAGAAGCAAGCCTTGATGGTGTTTAAGTAAAGGGTGTGGTAAATATCGTCAATATACAGCTTATCACCGTCATCATAAATACCCGCTCGCTGCTCATCCATTAGGGCGATGGCTTTGGAAAAGTATTTGAATGATTGGTGTGCAAAACCTATCGCACCCGTCTCGTTAAACCGCTCCAAATAAATTGACCCCATCCCTTCAAAACACTGAATGGCAATTAAGGGCGAAAAGAAGTTGGCCAAAGGAATATCAAGATAGCTTTGTAATGTTCGATGCCTAGCATTTAATTCTAATGATTTTAAAAAATACTTTTCAGCATTATCATACTCTCCCCTCGATTTAAGGAAAAGAGCATAGTTACGAAGCAGTAAGCCAAGTTGAGGACTATATGAGTTTTGTTCATTGGCTATATCAATTCCTTTTAAAAAATAAAACTCAGCATCATTAACCTGTCCAATAAACTGATACGTTGTTCCTAAATTACTATACAATGCCATCAAGTCCGATGTCCTCCATCTCTCACCTTTTATAATCTCCTTCTCCACATCCTCAAAGTAAAGAATTGCATTATTATAGTCCTTCTGTGCTAGGTAGGTTAACCCAATTGCGCTTAATGCATTGCTATAGTAGGTATTGTTAAAGTATTTGGATAGCTCTAATGATCTATGCGCAGCATTAAGGGCTTTATCCAGCATACCAGCCCCTCGGTATGCGGCTGAGAGTTTAATCGAGGCTAGCACTAAATGGGAAGAGTTTGCCAACGAATCCTGACTCAAAAGGTTTATTCCCTTTTGTATAAATGCAATGGCCGATTTATAGTCCTGCTTATAATTTAGACTACTTCCATAAGCATAATAGGTAATACCCAACGTAGAGGCTGGAGGGTTTTCCATACTTAGCAAAATGGATTCGGCCTTGCGATAGTAGAAAAGGGCGGAGTCGATATAGCTCATATCCTGCTTTAGGATGGCCAGATTTAGATAGCCATTGGCTAATCGTGCTTTGGGAAAGTTAGGAATTGACTCCCTAAGCCTAAGCGACTTAACAAACATCTCGCTGGCCTTCTCGTGGTTCCCTTCAACCATATAATCTACCCCAGCGTTGTTATATGCTTTTGCCAAGCTATCGAGATCCTGCTGACTGTATGTTTGATATGGCAAGGGCATACCCAATACATTACCCACAGCAAAGGCTAGTGCACAGGCGAATAGTACCAAACCGTATTTCCTCAACATTTCCATAGCTATTCGCCCGAAATATAAGAAAAATGCCGAAGTAGGAGGTAGTGTTTCCCATAAACATTTGCCCTACACAGATAAGTGCTTAACCTCCTTTAACTGTTTAAGTTTAAGTTTAAGTTTAAATTTTCAATTGCTACGGGTTTTAGCCCGTGGATGGAGCAAGAGAATAGAGTGGCCTTAGCCACATTAATTAGTTTATATGGGGCTAAAGCCCAGCAACCTACTTCCTTTTTGACCACGAGCTAAGGCCCCTACAATTACGAGAGTATCCATCAAGAATAAAAATCAAACTGTTTCTTTATTCAGAGAAGAATTTTTCTTTACCCTCGACTTGTAAAGATGCTTTAAGGGGCTAAACAGCCTTTGGAGTAGCGATAGATCCTCGGTGGTGATCTCTGCCATACCCTGCAGCTCACGGTCAAACTGAATGGCTACACCATAGCTGGTAGTTATGCCGTTTGGCAATTCAGCCACTGCTGGATATCCCATATCTGTATAGCCCGATGATACGCTACGGATAAATCCTTCGACCATCCCAAACTCCATGTAGGAGTATCCATCGAGCTTAATGTTTACCCGCTGTCCGGGTTTTACCTTACCTGCGCCAGCAAAGGGGATAACCAAACGAGCCTGTACCTCGCCGATCCTCTCGGGGGTGATGGCAAACAGGGGAATTCCCGTGGTTACCTCCTGCTGATCACTCCAAATGCTCATAAAGGTTAGCCTCCCTGTTGATGTAGCAATCAGCAAATAATTCTTTTCCCAGCCTGCAAGGGCAGTAACCAGCTGCGCGTGAGCGCTGGAGAGATCCTCGATCAACCTCTTTCGCTGACTCTCGTACTCCAAGCGGGTATCCACCACCGATTGCTTAAGGCGTTCCATTGTAATGGCAGTATTGGAGATATTTAGCTGCGCTCCTTCTAAAGCTTGCTGCTTGGACAAAAGCGCCGCTTGCGATTTTTCAAAATCAACAGCAGCTATTACGCCGCTGGCAAAAAGCGCCGAGTCGCGGTTGAATTGCTTTTGGGTTAGCTCAATATCTTTACCTATCAAATTTCGCTGGTTAGCTAGCCTTTGGCTATAAACCTCGTACTGCTTTAGCTCGCGCTGCAGGGCCTCAATTTTCTTCTGATGAAACCTCTGCTTGCTAAATATCTGGTAATCGTTAATAGCCCTGCTAAAGGCATTATATGTCGATTGCACCTCGCCAAGCACAAGGTTTTGAGGCAAATTAATTGGGTTAAGACTATCGGCAAGGCTAAAGGTTGATATGAATTGAGATAGTTGGAAGATGTGGCTATGATTTGCCGGATTCTCAATTACGCCCAGGGTATCGCCTTTGGATACCTGCTGGCCGTCGGAAACGAAGATGGCAGCTGGTTTACCCGTTGCGCGCGCCACCACCACCGAAGGTGGATTCTCGGCGGTTATCATCACGGGTGCCATCACCGTATCGGGGTAACGGAAAAATATGCTGCCAATAAAAATAATGGCAATAACAGCAAACACAATGGTAATGCCCCAGCGAACAATCCAGCGGGGAGGCGTACCGAGTATCTCGGTAATCTCATCGGATTTTATGTTGATCTTTTCTTCCATATACTGACTCTAACTTGAACGCTGATCCCGCCAGTGGTCGGACACGTGACGCTGATTCTGCAGATTTACACGGATTTCTAGCTAACAGATTCGTTTTTTATTACAAGTCCTCTTTTGAACACGGATCCGCCAGTGGTCGGACACGTGACGCTGATTTAACAGATTCTCGCAGATTTTTTTTGGGGATTATGCATAAACCAAAAATATTTCCTCCAGTTCCTCTTATCTGCGTATATCCGTTTGATCCGTGTCATCTGCGTTCTATCTAAAGTTCCAACTGATTCTTAACCAATGTATAATAGGCTCCCTTCTTTGCGCTTAGCTCCTTGTGGGTTCCCACCTCAACAACCTGGCCATCCTCCAGCACAATAATCTGGTCGGCACTTTTTACCGTGCTTAGCCTATGCGCCACCACCACCGAGGTTCTGCCCTTTATAAACTCCTGTAGATTCTCAAGAATTACCTTCTCGTTGTTGGCATCGAGCGAATTGGTGGCCTCATCTAAAAAGATAAACATTGGATCTTTGTATACCGCGCGGGCTATTAGGATGCGCTGCTTTTGCCCCTGGCTTAACCCGTGCCCTTCGCCCCCAATCTTAGTATTGTAGCCCAGCGGTAACGAGGCAATAAAATCGGAAATATTGGCAATGCGAGCGGCCTCAATCAACCGCTTCTTATCAACAATCTCAACCCCCGGCGCAATATTACGGGCAATGGTATCGGAAAAGATAAAGCCATCCTGCATCACCACGCCGCACTCCTCGCGCCAGCGGCGTAGGCTGTATGCCTCAAGGTTGTTGCTGCCCAACCGAATCTCACCATTGGCAATGGGATAAAAGCCCAGCAGTAGCTTTACCAGCGTTGTTTTACCACTGCCCGATGTGCCCACAATGGCGGTTTGCTTTCCCTCGGGTATGGTTATGCTAACCTCGTTTAGCACCAGCTCCGAATCGGGGCCCTCGTATCTGAACGATAGATTATTCACTGATAGTGCAGCATTATCGGGGATATCGGAAATGCTCGATGCTGCGGTATCCTCCTCATCGTCCCTAAGGTGTACCTCCCCAAGCCTCTCGAGGCTAATCTTGGCATCCTGGGTAACATTGATAAAGTTGATAAGCTGATCGATGGGGCTGTTGAGCTGCCCAATGATATACTGAATGGCCAGCATCATACCCAGGGTAAGGTTGCCCTCCACCACGCTCTTGGCGGCCAGCACGGTAATAACAATATTTTTCACCTCGTTGAGCAGCACCGCACCGCTCTGCTGGTACTGGCTAAGGGCAAGACCCTTAACGCCCACGCGGAACAGGCGCGCCTGAATGCTCTCCCACTCCCACCGTTTCTGCTGCTCGCACCCGCTCAGCTTAATCTCCTGCATCCCTTGGATAAGCTGAATAAGGCTACTCTGGTTGGCCGACATCTGCGCAAACCGTCGATGATCCAGCTCGGCACGTTTTTTCAGGAATAGCCATACCCACGTAGCATACAGCGCGCTGCCGATAAAAAAAACGGTAAAAATTTGAGCGCTGTAGAAAAGCAGCACCGCCCCAAAAATTACCAGGTTAACCAGCGAGAATATCACGTTGAGCGAAGTGCTGGTAAGGAAACTCTCGATACGGCGGTGATCGCCAATGCGCTGCATAAGGTCGCCTGTCATCTTGGTATCGAAGTAGCGCATGGGCAGGCGCATGAGCTTGGCCAAAAAATCGGAGATTAGCGACACGTTGACCCGTGTACCCAGATGCAGCAATATCCACCCACGGATAAATTCCACCGATACGCGGCTTAGCGTTAGCACCAGCTGCGCTATAAGCACAAGGTATATAAAGCTGATATTGCGATTGCCAATACCCTGATCGACTATACTCTGGGTAAGGAACGGGAATAGCAGCTGCATTAAGCTACCCAGTATCAAACCCAGGAATAGCTGAACAATCATCCGATGGTATGGGCGCAGGTAGCTGAACAGAAATCCGAAGCTACGGCGGTTGGGCTTCTCGTCGCGGGCCGAGTAGAACTCGGGGGTTGGCTCAAGTAGCAGGGCAATGCCCCTTTGCTCGCCCTCCTCGCTTGTTGAGAACCAGCATTGCGTAAACTCCTTTTGAGGATATTTAAGCAGCCCACCTGCGGGATCGGCCACATGAATAGTCTCGTTGCCCTTACGTCCCGATATTTTGTAAACCACCACAAAATGCTGCTGGTTCCAGTGCACAATGGCAGGCAGGGGCGCCTCGTTGCGCAGCTGCTCAAAGCTTAGCTTTACGCCCATGGTGCGCAACCCAATGCTCTCGGCAGCGCGACTAATACCCAGCATGCTCACACCCTCGCGGGTTATATGGCTACGCTCACGCAACGTCTCTAAATTGTAATGCTTACCGTAGTGGCGCGCCACCATCCTTAAACAGGTGGGGCCGCAGTCCATAGCGTCGTGTTGGGGGTAGTGGGGAAAAGGCATATTGAACGTGGAATAGTGAATGTAAAATGATAAGTGTAAAAGTAGGAAAAAACACCTTAATTTTCAATATACATCAGAAATAGTAAAAGTATTTATGAATTTATGTAGCAATATTAGATCTGGTTGAGAACTGAAAGCGGATGCTAACTATGCATTAAACAAAAGCAGATATTGGCTAAAACCGAAAATTATTGAGTAACTCTTATTCTCCCCATAGCTGCTTATTAAATTCCCCTACTTGCTGGTGGTTTCATTTTACTGGTTTGGAGTAATTTATTAAGCCTTTTTTCTATTAATAAAATGGGTCATTTTAAAAAATACTCGAGTACAATATCCTTTTCTGATAAAATACTTTCATGAGTTTTTTTTATATAAATATCTGGGGTAAGCCCCGCACTTGAATCGATACTACTACACGCATTAATAACCTTTCGATGTGCTACACCAAACTGAATGCTTGGAATTGATAAAGGAACAGTAACCAAAGATGTATAAGAAGTGATTCGACCATCTGTTTCTTCACCTACAATGGTAGCAAAATCATAGCATTTAGCTACCGCTGCTAAACTTACTGCTGCAGAGAATGTTTTTTTGTTGGTTAAAATAAATACATTCCCTTTGTATAAATCAGAATTATCACTTTTCTTCGAAATGTTACTTTTCAAAGCAAAAACTTCACCATACCTTTTAGTAAAAAAAGTAGAATATTCGTTGCTGTTAAGGTATGAAGTATCTGAAAGTTTACTCTTGAGAACTATTTCATAAAAATCTCTTTGGTATTTGCTTGACTTCATAAATGCTTGCCCAAAACTATAATCTGAAAAAGCAATGTGCTTCAAAATACATTTGCTTGGATAGTCACTTCCTCCGTTATTGCCCCTTATGTCAATGAGTATAGTATCTATTTTATTAGTATTTAATAATTGAAAAACAGAATCAATTTTTTGGCTATACATTAATTCAACACCTCGATCAACATCAAATGAAGGCAAAGTTAGCAATGCAATATTTCTATCTGGATGAAACTTAAAGTAAATTAGCCCATTTAATTCAATCATTGATTTTGAAAAATATTTTTTTCTTTGGATTTTAAACGAGTTATTAAAGTTTATTATATCCTTTATTTTTGCTGAATTAACTGTGCAAGTGAAGATTGAGTCGCTATCCCTCCTTTGATATTCTATTTCATATAATTCTTTCCCTTGGTTAACAAAAAACTCAAGAACCGCAAAATCTTCAATGGCCTTTCTTTTCCTAATTGATATATTGTCGCCAAATTTGAATGCAGATAAAGTGCTAACTAGGCTATCAACACTCACATTATCAATACTCCTTAACCTGTAACCAGGTTTTACAATGCTATCGAAAACGGGAATCTTTACATAAACACCACTATTTAACTGATATAAAGTAAAGGGGAAAATTCCCTTGTTCTCATTAAGACCTTTATTAATAAATTTTCCGAAAGGACATGTTAATTGTATATGGCCATCATTGAAAGAGTTAACAAGGGGTAAAATTAATTTATACAATTCCACTTCATCCATTTCATCAGGTAAACTTTTAACAGCGTTGTTGAAGAGCGAATCTACATGGTTTTTTCGGGTGGAATGGTAAGGATTTGGGTGAATAGTCTCAATAGAAGATTGAATTTCCTCTAAAAGGTTGACTACATCATGACGTTTATACGTGGTTAGTTCTGTTTCTTGACAATTGCAGTTAAGAGAAAAATGTAAAATTAGTAGGATTATTGAAATTCTTAAAGAAAGGTTCATTGTCATAGTTCTTTTAAGTTTTTAATAAAGTATTTTCTGTAACAAGGAATTATTCTTAAAAATGAAGGGTGTACGACAAATTTCCCATTTTCTTACGCGGCTTCTTTATTGTTGACAATAAGGCTTTTTACTTGATCCCAGTTGTTACTTTTTTTATAGGTTCTCAGGTTAGCCATTTGCTGCGCCCCTTTTA
>Ga0334900_1001602_pt1 | contig 23467 bp, 23 predicted proteins | sample GraSluR3_MG_2_FD_207231 | JGI IMG/M metagenome (GOLD analysis project Ga0334900, IMG submission 207231) | Sludge microbial communities from methane-producing bioreactor in Wageningen University, Netherlands - Granular Sludge_31_08-R3 | ecosystem: Engineered > Bioreactor > Anaerobic >...
CCACCAGGGAGACTGTAACCGAACCGATATCCAGGCCGATAAGGTGAGGACTCTTTTTCACAGCTTGTCCTCCACCATGGTCCAGAACTCTCTGACCCCCCTGATCCAGCCTTCAGCAAAGGAGCAGTCAAAGGCCTCCCTGTCGTCGTCGCCGATTTCAGCGGCCTCTTCAGCCAGAGCTTTCTGAAAGGAATCGGGAAAGAGGGCAGAGTCTTCCAGTAGGGAATCCGCTCCGCAGGCAAGCATCTTTTTCAGATCCAGCCAGTGGGCGCCCCGGGCCCACTTAAGTCCCCGGTCGTGTCCACGTTTTTCCCAGCTCCCTTCGGCCTCCCGTTTTTCCTGCCTGAGCCGGGCAATAATCTGGGGCATGTCATCCTGGAGCCGTTCCATCAGGGACTCCTTGCGGCGGATCATCTCCGCCAGGGCGTCCTGAAAAACACGGCTCAGGTTAAAGCTGTCTCGCCACTCTTCGAGCTTGCGGTAAAGGGCATCGGGAATGCTCAGGGTTACACGTTTCGACATGCCAGACCTCCCGGGACGTAAGGATCCCTTGAATACATACTATTTATCTGGATACGTATTCAGTATGGGAGTATGCATACCATATGTCAAGCTTTTTTCAAGCCGCCTGTCAGCCCAGGGCTTTCAGTTTTCCCAGTCCGCCGCCATTAGTTACATCCTTATAACCATAAGCCTTGAGAATGCGCCGGGCCCGGCGGGCCCGGCTGCCGTTCTGACAGTAGACCAGGATAGGGACATCCTTTGGCCCCGCTTTAGTCGGTTCCATGTAGAGCTTCTGGACGGGAATATTTACCGCCCCGGGGTAACGGTCCTGCCGGTACTCCTTGGGACTGCGGACGTCAATTACCTTGGGACCGGCGGCAATTTTTTCGGCAAGGCGCTTTTTGCGCCGGGAAAGATAGACCTGTGAATAAATCGATACAAAGGCGACGGCACAGATGCCGGCCAGGCTGATGATGGTAGAAGAATCCATATACCCGGAGTATAGCGAAAAAACGGCTTTTAATACAGATGCACGGGGCCCGCCCTCTTTTCCTGGAGCCTCGTATTTAGTATAATTACGGCAACTTAAGTATTTATTAAGCCACAGATACGGAAATACAGGAGGTTCCATGAAAACCTATACCATAGCAGTACTTCCCGGAGACGGAATCGGACCGGAGGTAATGGCAGAGGCTGAAAAAGTCCTGGCAAAAATCGCAGAAAAGTACGATCTGTCCTTCAACTTTAGCCCCGCCGACGTGGGGGGAATCGCCATCGACAGGCACGGAAAAGCTTTACCCGAAGAGACAGTAGCAGCTTGCCGGAACGCTGACGCGGTTCTCTTCGGTTCGGTGGGCGGCCCCAAGTGGGAAAGCCTTCCGCCGGAAGAACAGCCCGAACGGGGGGCTCTCCTTCCGCTGCGAAAAATTTTCAAGCTCTTCGCCAATCTGAGGCCCGCCATTGTTTTTCCCCAGCTTAAGGAGGCTTCTCCCCTTAAGCCCGGGATAATCGGCGAAGGCTTCGACGTTATGGTCGTTCGCGAGCTTACCGGGGGCATCTACTTCGGCCAGCCCAAAGGAAACGACGGCGTCAAAGGTTTCGACACAATGGTCTACACCGCCGGGGAGATTGAACGCATCGGCCGCCTGGCCTTCGAGACCGCCCGCAAGCGCAACCGGCGGCTGGTCTCCATCGACAAGGCCAACGTCCTGTCCACCATGGTGCTGTGGCGACAGGTCATCACCAAACTGGGAGCAGAGTACCCCGATGTAACTTTAAGCCACATGTACGTGGACAACGCTGCCATGCAGCTGGTACGGAACCCCCGGCAGTTCGACGTAATGCTCTGCGGCAACATGTTCGGGGACATCCTCTCCGACGAGGCCAGCATGATAACCGGCTCCCTGGGCATGCTGCCGTCGGCCTCCCTGGCGGAAGCCGCCGAGGGCGAGCTTCCCTTCGGACTCTACGAGCCCTCCGGCGGCTCGGCCCCGGACATCGCTGGCCAGGGAATCGCGAACCCCATAGCCCAGATCCTCTCAGCGGGAATGCTGCTGAAGTACAGCCTGGGACTGGACAAAGCCTACGACGACATCTACGCCGCCATCGAGGGCGTTCTGGACGAGGGCTACCGGACTGTGGATATTATGTCAGCGGGAATGAAGCAGATCGGAACCGGGGAGATGGGAGACCGGATAGCGGAGAAGATTTAGCCGGAACCTGCTCCGGCTATTGCCCAGGGTGGGCATAATACGTATCCTCACGAAGAATGACCGAACTTTATATACTGCGCCACGGTGAAACCCAGTGGAACACGGAACAGCGTTTCCAGGGACAGGCGGACAGCCCTCTCACCCCTGAAGGGGAACGCCAGGCCCGTTTACTGGCGGAACGGGTCGCGGCCCTCTCTCCCTCGGCTGTCTACACCAGCGACCTGGGCAGGGCGCATTCAACCGCCCGGATTATTGCCGATGCATGCGGGCTTATGCCGGAATCGGATACCCGCTTGCGGGAACGGAACGTCGGGATTCTGACCGGGCTCACCTTCGACCATATCCGGGACGGTCACGCGGATATCTGGGAACGCTATTTCGAGGTTGATTTTATCATTCCTGAAGGCGAATCCCTGAACCAGCTTCTTGACCGGGGGCAATCCTTTCTAAATTATATCGCGGAAGCCCATAAGCACGAGAAGGTCGTGGCGGTGAGTCACGGTGCCTTTATCAGCACCATGCTGCGATACGTGCTGCACATTCCCCATAACGCTCCCCGCAACTTTGCCCTCTACAACTGCGCCCTGAATATGCTTGAATACGCTCACGGGGCCTGGCGCCTCAGGGTGCTGGGAGACAGAGCTCATCTGGACAGAGAGTCCAGAATGCTGGACGAGGTGCAATAGGCTCTTGTAACCATTGACGACAGTTGTCTTACCTCTTATAGTTAAGCTATATACTATTCCGGGAGACTAAGAGGTATGTACAAAAAGCTTGGGTCCTCGGGGCACCGCCTTTCCGACGAGGTGACCGAACACATAAAAATGCTCATCCGGAGCGAGCACCTGAAGCCCGGAGACAAGATTCCCAACGAAATAGAGCTGGGAAGGCTCTTCGGCGTCAGCCGCCCCACGATCCGGCAGGCGGTCAACTCCCTGGTATCCCAGAACATCGTGGAGATTGTCCGGGGCCGGGGAACCTTCGTCTCCCGTGCGCCGGGGGTCGCCCGGGACCCGCTGGGGCTGGAGTTCATTCTGGCCCCGGATCTGCAGATATCCCTGGCGGAAGCACGCCTGGCCATCGAACCGGGGGTCGCCCGGCTGGCGGCGGAAAACGCTACGAAAAAGGACCTGAAAAAAATCGGAGCATGCATTGAGAAAATGCGGGAGGTCGTCCATGAGCACCGCATCGGTATGGCCATAGAGCTGGATTTTCACCGCAGCATTGCCGAGGCCTCGTGCAACCCGATTATCATGCGGGTGGTGCCGATCATCCTCGATTCAATCCTGAATACCTACGCCGATTCCAACCCGACCATCCGGGACCACGGAGTGGCCATGGAGGAACACGCCGCGGTGTACAGAGCCATTGTCAATCACGAAGCGGAACGGGCCTTTACGCTTATGCAGACCCACCTGAAAAACAGTCACGAACGCCTTGTGCGCCGCAAGGCTGAAAAAGCTGGTTAAAACCCCGGGAAACTACAGGCGCTCCACCGGAACCATTCTGCCGCGCTTTCCGCTTTCGTAGATTGCTTCGATTATTGCCACCGATTTCAGGGACTCGATTCCGTCGACAAAGGGGATCCCGTTTTCCAGAACTGCTCTGGTAAAGTCCTCGAACTGAAGCCGGTGCCCCAGGGTACTGATGGCCCCCGGATCCGAAGCTCCCCCCCCGGAGCCCGATTTTACCCCGCAGCGCCTGCGGATTTCCATGTCCTCCGGAATCTCCGACTCAAAACTCCAGGTCTTGAGCTCCTCCTCTTCCAGGACCGCAGTGCCATGGGTACCGGATATTTCTATCCTCTTTAAAAATCCGGGATACACGGCCGTTGAGCCCTCGATGACCCCCAGGGCGCCGCTGTCGAACTCCAGCACTGCCGCTGCTGTGTCTTCCACCTCAATGCCTGAATGCCCGAGAATGGAGCAGCGCGCCTGAACCGATTGCACCTGCCCCATGAACCACTGCAGAAGGTCCACCGCGTGAATCGCCTGGTTCATCAGGGCACCGCCTCCGTCGTATTCAAAGCTGCCTTTCCAGTCCGTCCGATCGTAATACTCCTGACTGCGGAACCACTTTACATAGGCGTCCCCCATGACCAGGCGGCCGAAGCGCCCGTCTTCCAGGGCTGTTTTTATTACCCGGGAGCTCTCGTAAAAGCGTGACTGAAAAATCCCGCCCAGCTTAAGGCCTTTCTTTTCGGCAGCTTCTACTATCTGCATGCCCCGTTTGAGGTTTATCTCCAGGGGTTTTTCCACCATCAGGTGCTTTCCCGCCTCCAGAACCGGCAGGGCCGAATCCAGGTGCAGTCCCGCGGGGGTGCAGATTGACACTGCGTCTACCTCGCTTAGAAACTCCTTCGTCTCCGTACAGGCCCTGCAGTCAAACTTTTCGGCGAACTCCTGTGCCCTCCGGCTGCTGCGGCTCAGTACCGCCGTAACTTCGGCGTTTTCTACATCCCCCAGGGCCTTTGCCTGGTGTTCCGCTATCATCCCTGTTCCGATTATTCCATAACGCAGTTTCATGAAGTGTTCCTTTTTCCCGGTCGCCATCGGACCTGTGTCCTTCGGCTCCGCTCTGCTTTCAGTTCAGGGCGGCAGAGCCGCCCCTTCTTTTTTCAGTGCTGCTTGTGGGGCCTCTTCATACGCATCAGGGAATAGCTGACAGACGCCAGAGAAATTGCGTAAAAGAAGAGGGCGATGGGGGAGTTAAAGAGGGTTCCCCAGTTTCCATGAGAGATAATCAGAGCCTTCCCCAGGTTCTGCTCCGCCAGGGGTCCCAGAATTATGCCGAGGATGATCGGAGCCATGGCGAAGCCATACTTCCGCAGGAAAAACCCTATTATGCCGAAGATCAGGGCCACGAACATATCATAGATGCTGTTTCCGAGAGAAAACGACCCCAGAAAGCAAAGGGCCAGAATCACGGGAAAGAGTATGGACGAGGGGACCCTGAGTATGGCGGGGAATACCCGCACGCTCAACAGACCCAGGGCAAGAATAAGAAACTGGGCTGTCATAAAGCCGACGAACAGTGCATTTATAATTTCAGGATTCTGTTTGAACATCAGCGGTCCCGGCCTGAGTCCCACCAGCATCAGGGCCCCCAGCATAACGGAGGTTACCACATCCCCGGGGATTCCGAGGGACAACAGGGGGACCATGGCACCCCCGGTGGTTCCGTTGTTGGCCGCTTCAGGAGCCGCGATTCCCAGGATATTTCCTTCACCGAAGCTCTCCTTGTCCTTTGAAAAACGCCGCGCCTCGTTGTAGGCCATGAAGGAAGCGATAGCCCCGCCGGTCCCGGGGATGATTCCGATAAAGGTCCCCAGAAAGGAGGAGGGAATTATTACCTTGAACAGGGCCTTCAGCTCCTTTCTGGTCGGGAGAACCCCCTTGATCTTCTGCTTGTATATTTCCAGGGGATTCCCGATCTTCTGAAGTTCCACCAGGATCTGCGTAATAGCGAACAAACCTATCAGCACCGGCAGCATGGGAAAACCGGTCATAAGGTTCGGAATACCGAAGGAGAAACGGTCGTAACCCGATATGGGGTCGATTCCGATAACCGCAATGGAGAGGCCAAAGAGGCCCGACAGGATTCCCTTGACCAGGGAGGCTCCGGAAACGCTCGCGATTACCGTCAAGCCGAAGACCATCAGGGCAAAGTACTCCTCCGGACCGAATTTGAGGGCGACCCGGGCCAACTGGGGGGCGATAAAGATCAGGCACAGGGTGGAAATAATCCCGCCGAAGGTGGACGCTATGGTGGCAACACCGATGGCCTTTCCCGCCTCACCCTTCTGCGCCAGGGGGTAGCCGTCCAGCACAGTGGCCGCCGCCGAGGGGGTGCCGGGGGTGGAGATCAGGATTGCCGAGATCGATCCGCCGTAGATCGCGCCGCAGAACATACCCGCCAGCATAATCAGGGCCACCGCCGGCTGCAGATAGAACAGAAAGGGGAGAAGCAGGATTATTCCCACGGAGCCTGTAAGCCCCGGGATGGCACCAACAACGATGCCTCCGGCGGTCCCGATAAACAGAAACAGAAAGTTGATCGGAGTAAAAACAAATTGAAGTCCCTGAATCAATGCGGACATACGCCTATCCTTTTAGCTTACCACAGAGGATTTCTGGGCAGGGGTACGCGAAACACCATACGAAACAGAATGTACAGTACCAGGGTCGTAAAAACCGAGACCAGCAGCACCCGATACCATCGTTTTTCGTTAAAAATGATCATGGCACCGGCAATCAGCAGAGGAGTCGCAATTAGGTAGCCGATTTTATCAATCACAAGAACATACAGCAGACCCGCCGCACTGAAGGCGCTGAAGCGCGCGGCAAACGACGTGTCCAGTTTCTTTTTTTCCTGCGCTGATGTATCGTCTGCGCCAAGAAGCCGCACATTTTTGGCTATCAGCATGGCGGAAAAGACCATTGTGCAGACTGCCACAAACTGGGGGAACACCCGCGGAGAAAGTCCCGATACCTGGGGTTTTGGAAAATCAAGGGCGACAGCGAACATCAGCAGTGCCAGCAGAAAAAAGATCGAACCTATAATTACATTGGCCTTGGCCATAGTATCTCCCACCTGGAAAAATTCAGGCAACGCCGGCACAGCTGCCGACGTTCCCTGTCCTGTGTTACCGTACCCGGTACGCTGCGTCAATACTCGTAGCGGTCTCCGAGCTTGTTGGAACGGACAATATCTTCGTAGAGCTTGTCCTGCTCTTCAATATACTTTTTGAAATCGTCAAGCCCGATGTAATCCAGCAGCAACCCCGCATTCTTTGCTAATACAAGGAAATCCGGATCTTCCATGGTCTTTTTAAAGGCATCATGGACGTGTCTGATGTGGGCGGGATCTGTTCCTTTAAGAGCCGCGACGCCGCGCCACTGACCCAGAGTAAAGTCCAGTCCCTGTTCTACGGCGGTAGGATAATCCGGGAAATCCTCCAGCCGCTCTTCAGCAAAAATTGCCAGGCATCGAAGCTGTCCGCTCTCGAGCTGGGCGACGCCCTCCGGGGGGCCTACGCTGATGGCGTCAACATGGCCGCCGACTCCGGCAACAACGGTGGGTCCGCCCCCGGCATGGGGAACATGGTTGAACTTGACGCCAGCAGCCTTTTCGAAGGCCAGGGCAATCATGTGGGTACCGCCGCCGGCTCCCGCATTACCCAGGGTAACCTGACCCGGGCGGCGTTTGGCATCCGCCAGAAGGTCATTGAGATCTTTATAGGGGGAATCCCCGGGGACCAGAATCCAGACCGGTGAGCTGGCCAGATTTATAACCGGCTCAAAGGTATCGGTACTGTAGGGGGTTTTGCTCATATGGGTTTTGGTAATACTGGCCGTTGCCCAGGCAACAAAGTAGTAGCCGTCCGCCTTCTTCTGCATTGCTTCGGCGTAACCCGGTACCGCACCGCCGCCGGGACGGTTGACGATAATCACCGGTGCCCCGAGATATTTAGGCAGAACCGACATGAAGGTCCTGAACATTATATCCGTCGCACCGCCGACACCCCAGGGTACCATCAGTTCGATGTCCCGGGCGGGGTACTCTTTTTCGGCCTGTCCTTCCGCAAAAACCGGTCCGCCGATCAGTGCCAGGATCAGCAGGATCGCAGCAGAACTGATCACCTTCCTTTTCATAAAAAGCCTCCTGAAAAATCTATTCTCGTCTACAGGACGAGTATGTCCGCACGCTCGAACCGAGCGCCGTTAACATCCACATGTAATTTGGGAAACAGAATGGGCCGGGTCAGGGGAATGGGATCAGCATGGGTGGCAAGAATGGTGTCTTCACTCTTTGTCCCCGTAATCGACGGATTCCAGCAGAAGGGCTGGTTTTCCGCTATCATTTCTTCCGTTGTATAGTCGACCCGGTAATCCCGGGGTTCGTAGCCGATCGAACCACCCTGGTGGTGCAGATTGAATTCCCCGAGGTATCCGAAATGTTTATATCCGGCCTCCACGGCTGAAAAGGCCTCCTGAACAGGTTTACCCGCCACGGTATGGCTCCACAAAATATGATCCAGTTCCACATTGTCCCGGTACTGTTTATGCAAAGCCTCCGGCAGAGGGCCGAACTGCACAAAGCGGGTAAGACAGACAATCAGGCCGTTTCGCCGGGCATTGCAGCCCAGCATGGCCCTCTTTTCCACCTGTTTACGGGTTGCTACAGGGTGTCGGTACTGTTCGATACGCTCATCCGCCGCGCAGAAGGTGGTAACTATGTCGATGCGGTCCGCCCACAGACGTTCAGCGAGCCGTCCCAGGATTTCGCACTCACGGTCTCCCGGACGGATCTCCACGGCTGTTGTTTCCAGTGCCAGGTTGGTCAGATAACAGAGATCCCTGTAGCGCTCGAGCTCGGAGTCCGTAAGGGAGTAGCGCAGACGTGCCACCTGTGCCCTTACTTCCCGGGCGCCCGGAAAAGCGAAATCAGCCCCCAGACGCCCGGGGTCAACAAGTTCCTGTACGATCTGCTGTTCCCTGTTCTCGTGCCATATAAAGGATTTAATCTCGAACCCAAGGGTTTCAAGCTGTTCTTCATCCCGCATCCGGGGCTCTTCTATGCTGTTGCATACCGCAAAGTCACCGTTCCGGGTGAAAAGCAGGCCGGCGTTTCCCATTTCACTGGTAATTCCGACGGTATTGATTCCACCCCCGGTGGCCCAGGAAAAATTCGACTGCCGTTTCAGATAGAGACCGTCCAGGTCAAGGTTTTCAAGCAGCTGAGCTATTCTTTTGCGTTTTATCCGGAGTTCTTCTGATAGATCCATGGATGCCTCCCTGATTGACATGCATCCATTATACGACGTCTGACATCAGCCGTCAAATAAAAAATCATCAATCCACCAGTTCATGAATATTGCGCCAGGGCATGGCGATGATATCGCGAGTCAGCGGGATTCGCGTTTCATAGAGGCTGACTAAATATCCCCTGGACTGCTCGAAATTCCTGAGCTGTCTCGACAGAGACTCGATGAAACGATCACGAATGGTTTGGGCCAATTTAATTTCAATAAGTTTTAAACCATTCTGGGAATCGATAATAAGATCGATCTCGGATCCATTGCTGTCCCGGTAAAAGTAGAGATCAGGAGGAACTGAAAGGCTGAGGGAACGACGGAGGACCTCCATGACAAGAAAATTTTCAAAAAGGCTGTCATTCTGAGGTCCCGCTGCCATAACACGATAATCGGTGTATTTCAATAGGTACGCGGCCATCCCGGTGTCGGTAAAATACAGTTTGGGGGACTTTACTACCTGTTTGGTCACGTTCCTGTAATTAAGGTCGAAGCAGGTAAATTATTCGACTGGTTTCCAAAACAGACAGCCATCTGTCTATGGTTCCGCCGGTAATACCCAGCACACGACTCAATTCTGCTTTATTCAATAGCATTCCACAGCGTGCTGCAAGGAGTTCAAGAAAACCTTGAAAAAGACTTAAATCCTTGACCTGCACAAATTACGCAGGTCCCGTTCCAGATAGGTAGCAATATAGGAGCTGTAGAAAATATCTGTATCCACCCCATGCAGCAGAGTATCTGGATACGAACCCTGGCGTATGCGGAAAAATATCTGATCCCGCCCTTTGATTGCATCAACCGGGACCTCCCTGAAATCCATTCCCAGGAGTTCAAAAATTGCTGCCCGACCTGCCAGGGATTCACTGACACCCTGCATCATCTGAAAAGCTTGAGATCCGGTCAGGATTTATCTTCCGGATTGGTGCCGCTCCTGGTCAACTGCCATTTTAATATAAGGAAGCAGCTGAGTGGCGTACTGAATCTCATCTACAATGACATTTGGTCCCAGAGAATCAACAAACAAGCCTGGATCCCGAACAGCCAGGGAACGTTGTATCGGGTCATCCAGCGTCACATAGCTGTATTCAGAAAAGAGATGGCGGCACAAGGTTGATTTTCCGGTTTGACGGGGACCTGTTACAACAATCACAGGAAAGGAGGCGGCTGCCTTCTCCAGCAAAGGTTCAATACTGCGATGAGTATAGTTCATGCAATAATCTATGCAAATCTATTATTCAATGAAAGATTTACATATTATTCTCGAGAAACTACCGCGATCGCTTGTCCAGTTCCGCCAGCACGGCGGTATAATCGATGCCAAGGGATTCCAGCAGCACCAGCATGTGATAGATCAGGTCCGCCGCCTCGTAGACGATTTCCCCGGGGTCGCGGGCAAGGATCAGTTCCACCGCCTCCTCGCCGGTTTTTTTGCGGATCTTTTCTTCCCCGGAGGTAAAGAGATGAGTGGTATAGGACCCCTCCGGAAGATTGATGCGCCGCTGCCGGATGACTCTGGCCAGGCGGGAGAGGGTGTCGCCGGCAAGGGCCTCCGGGACTTCCGTCATACCTTCAGATTCCTGTGCAGTCTCTTTCGGGCTGTCCTGATTCGAGAAGAGCAGAGCCTCGTACCACCCGCTTTTTTTCTGGATCTCCTTGAACGGAGTCTGTTCCCTGTAGGGCAGAAGCCTGCCGGTATCCTTGTGGACATGCCAGATTATTCGCTGTTCGATGCTTTTACGGTGTCCTTTTTCCGATTCCAGCAGCACATCCACAATGCTGCCGGTCTCATCCTTCAGGATCAGGGGCAGAATGGCATCACGTTCCATAAACTCAATCTCCTTGCAGTCAGGCGTATTCGGCAGCCAGGGTTAAAAAGGGCAACATACCGCCAAAAATATCCAGGGCGCTGCCCACGGTAAAATCGACCCGGCCCCTTCCCAGGCTCCGGACCAGATTGATATCCTCAAGGTTCCTGATTCCCCCGGCGTAGGTAGCCGGAACAGGAGAGGCCTCCCCCAGCAGGGCTGCAACTGGCTTCTCGATTCCCTGCTGCCTGCCTTCCACATCCGCAGCGTGGACCAGAAACTCTCCACAGGAAGCGCCCAGAAGCTGAAGGGTTTCGGCATTCAGGGGCGTCCGGGTAAAGCGGCTCCAGCGGTCGGTAACAATCCAGTAGCTCCCGTTTTTAAGACGGCAGCTTAAATCAAGAACCAGGCGTTGTTGGCCAACCCTCTTTTTCATGGCCTCGAGACGCTCGAAATCGATCCGCCCTTCCCGAAACACCCAGGAGGTTACAATCACACCCATGGCGCCGGCATCGAGAAAGATGCCCGCGTTCTCGGGGTTTATTCCGCCCCCCACCTGCAGTCCTCCGGGATAGGCCTCAAGCGCCTTCAGGGCCTCGTCGGTATTTCCCGGTCCCAGCATGATCACATGCCCCCCGGAAAGATTGTGCCGTTTGTAAAGATCGGCATACCAGGCGGCATCCCGGTTGGAGACAAAATTCTCCTGGGCCCCTTCGTCGCTGAGGGTCCCTCCGACTATCTGTTTTACCTTTCCCTGATGCAGATCTATGCAGGGGCGGAATTTCATGAACACAGCACTCCTTGCAGTCCGGAAATCAGCTTAGCAGGAAGACCGGGTTAAGAAAAGAGTATTCCCTGGAAGATAGTACCCCTCTTTGCAGTCTTGCAGAAAGCGCAGACTCCACGTACCCTTCTGAGCAGATGAAATACAAACTGGAAACCATCCCCGTCTGGGATGCCTTTGACGCGGACAGCGAGTGCCCCTTCTGTCTTCTGGAACGGAAAGCAGAAGAAGGCTACCTGAAGTATTATCTCGGCAACTCGGTCATGGCCCCGGAGACCCGGATCACCGTTAACGCCCTGGGCTTCTGCCGTAATCATTGGTCGGCCCTGGGCAGAATACAGGGAGAACGCCATGCCTTGAGCCTGCTGGCCCACACACGCTATACAGAAGCCGCATCCCGGACGGAAACGATCCTGAAAAAACTCGGACAATACGATAAAAAGAGGCTTGAATCCGCGCTTGGGGAAATCGAGGCACAGGTTTCCGGCTGTGTCATCTGCGAGCGTCTTGAAGAAACCATGAAGCGCTACTATTTTACCGCGGTCCACCTGTGGAAAAACGACGATCAGGGTTTTCGCAGGCGTTACCTCGAATCCAGGGGGGTCTGCCTGAAGCATCTCGGCAGGCTTGTTGCCATAGCCTCCGAGACTCTCTGTTCCGGCCTGAAAAACCTGGGCGGCAAAACCAGAGAGGACTGGAAAAACTGGATTCAGGCGACCCTGGCCATGGAACGGAACAGCTTTCGCAGAATAGAAGCGGAACTCTTTGATTACACCCGGAGCTTCGACCCCCAGTACGACCGGAAAGACCTGAATTGCAGGGACGAGTCTCTGAACGCGGGAATAGAGAAACTCACGGGGATGGACCTCAGGTCCTGAGGACCCGCCACTCCAGCTCTTCGCCGGCGCAGAGGGGAACGATCTCCTCATATGAAGCGGGGACCCTCCAGGATTCCCGGCGAAGGCTCAGCTTGTCCCTGTTCAGAGGCAGCCGGTAAAACTCCGCGCCGAAGCGGGAGCTAAAGTCCTCAAGCCGGTCGATCCTGCCGGCCCGGCTGAATACATCCGCCAGCAGGGGCAATGCTACGGGGGCGGTAAAGGCTCCGGCGGCCCCCTCGATTTTTGCTTTTCGCGAGTGAGGCGCGCTATCGGACCCGAAAAAGAAACGACTCTCCCCGGATACGGCAGCCTCTATCAGGGCCTTCTGATCGGAACGTCCCTTCACCACGGGCTTGCAGAAAAGGTCCTGGTTCAACCTGCCTCCCAGAAGCTCCTCCACCGAAAAGGCCAGGTGATGAGCGGTTATCGTCGCCGCAACCCGCTCCGGCCAGGACCGTACAGCCTCCAGGGATGCCCTGCAGGAGAGATGCTCCAGCACGATCCTGAGACGGGGAAAGTTATCGATTATTGTCTGCACCTGGGAGAGAAAGGCCTCTTCCCGCTCAAAAACCGGGGCATCCGGATCCTCTCCGTGGATGGAAAGAACCATTTCCTCCGCCTGCAGGGCATGAAACAGCGGAAAAGCGCCCTTAATATCGGAGAAGCCGTCCTCGGCGTTGGTTGTGGCCCCGGCGGGGTAGTACTTTCCCGCCACCGCCCCTGCCCTTTTAAGGAGACCTACCTGTTCCGGATCAAGCCCGGGGACTATCTTGAAAGTCAGAAGGGGACTCAGGCTCGGCGCAACACTCTCTATCCTTTCCCTGTAGCGCCGCAGAGCCTCAGGAGTAGTCAGCGGCGGAAGAGTATTGGGCATAACGAGGGCCCGGGCAAAGCCGGCGGCACTCAAGGGAGCGCACACCTCCAGGACCCGGTCCTGCCGCAGGTGAAGATGGAAATCGTCTGGAATACGTATTGTCAGTTCCATGTCCTTCAAGTCTATTGTAAAATGAAGCGGGGATAAATGCCAGTTATTTCGAATAAAGCTGTTCTGCTGCGCACAAGCAGCGGGGTCAGAACGCAAGGGGAAGGTTCAATGAACATCTGCGTAGTTGAAGACGACAGAGGAATCGCGGAATTCCTGAAAAAAGGCCTCAAGGAAGCGGGGTTCGCGGTTGATCATGTAAGCACCGGAGAGGAAGGCTATGATCTTCTGACAATTCGTCACTACGACGCGGCCATAATCGATATAATGCTCCCCGGAATCGACGGACTCACCCTGATCGAGAAGCTCCGAAACGAGGGCAGGCAGACACCGATTCTGATACTGAGCGCAAAGCGGGATGTGGACGACAGGGTCTCGGGATTTCGTTCCGGGGGAGACGACTACCTGATCAAACCCTTCTCCTTCGCCGAGCTCATGGCCCGTATTCAGGCCCTGATACGCCGCTCCACCCGCAGCAGTTCTCCAACCATCTTTACGGCGGGGGATCTGAGCCTGGACCTGGTCAGTCATCAGGCAAGCCGGGGAGAAACCATGATCGAACTCCAGCCCCGGGAGTTTGCTCTGCTGGAGTACCTCATCCGCAACAAGGGCCAGGTCCTTTCCAAGACCATGATCATGGAACACGTATGGGACTACTCCTTCGATCCCCAGACCAACGTGGTGGATGTACTGGTATCCAGACTGCGCAGCAAGATCGACAAGGGCTTCGAACGCAAGCTTATTCACACCGTGCGGGGAGTCGGGTATGTCCTCAAAGCCGAAGAATAGAAGCCTCCTGCCGGGAAACCTCTATTTCCGCCTGGCTACAATCTTCTTTCTGGTTATGATCTTTTCGTCAGGCATACTCTTTGGTGGAACTTTCATTACCCTCTACCGATCCCTGCGAAGCGAAGACGAAAGCTATATTCAGCAGAGGCTTCTGGCGTACTGGGCCCATTATCAGACCTCCGGACTGGAGGGGCTTGTGGGGAGCCTGGAGGCGGAGAGTCTGATTCTCGATGAACGGCCCTATTTTGTCCGGGTAGCCACAACACAAAACGAAACAATATTCCTGAGCTATCCCGAACACTGGGGATCCTTCAACATCCGGGAGGTACTGGAAAATCAGGAAATATCCGATTTTGACAGCCTCCTTACGATTCACAGCGAGCTCATGGGTTTCACCCTGGAGGTAAATACGATTCTGCTGGACCAGGATTATCTGGTCCAGGTTGGAATGAGTACCGAACGGAGAGAAACCTTTCTCGGTCTGTACCGTGGTAATTTCCTGCTTTTTCTCTCCCTTGTACTTCTTTTCGGCCTCGCTGCGGGACTTTTTCTCGCCTCCAGGGCTATCGCGCCTCTCAAGCGCCTTTCCGCGGCTCTGGGCTCTATTATTCGCACCGGAGATCTAAGCGCCCGGCTTCCTTTGCGGCAGGATATCCGGCGTCCCGACGAGATGGACGAGATGGTGGATCTCTTCAACCGGCTGCTGGATCGTATTCAGGGGCTTATAGGCCGGATGAAGGAAACCCTGGACACGGTTGCCCACGACCTGCGCACGCCCCTGACCCGTCTCCGCAGCGGTGCGGAACTTGCACTGCAGAGCAAGGACCTGGGACAGAAGGACGAAGCCCTGTCGGACGCCCTGGAGGAGTCGGAGCGTATTCTGACCCTTCTGACGGCGGTCATGGACATCTCGGAGGCAGAATCGGGAATCCTGAAACTTAACCTCAGGGAAATCGATCCCCGGGCTACCCTGGAAAAACTCATGGAGATCTATCAGTTCGTTGCTTCCGAGAAGGAGATTTGTCTGGAACTTGAAGGAGAGTTCCCGGATCTTTTATCCGTGGATCCCGCCCGTTTTAACCAGGCTGCAGGAAACCTGCTTGATAATGCGGTAAAATACTCCCCTCCCGGGGGAGAGATTACTCTCCGGGGCAGTCTTGACCGGAAGGAGGAACGTCACATATTCCGTATTACCGTGACGAACCAGGGCCCCCCGATACCTGAGGACGAGCTCGGCCGCATATGGGAGCGCCTCTACCGCGCCCCGGGGAATACAGTTCCTGGAATGGGTCTGGGCTTGAGTCTAGTAAAGGCTGTCGTTGAGGCCCACGGCGGAGGGGTCAGCGCAGAAAATATCCCCGAGGGCGGAGTCCGCTTTACCATGGAGTTTCAGCTATAGAAAAAGCCCCTCCCCTGCCTGCTCAGGCAGGGGAGGGGCCATATAATCATTTCCGACTTTATTCTTTTTCCAGCCTGAACTCGACCCGGCGGTTCTTCCACCAGATTGTCTTGTCCCGGACGGACACGATGGGGAGCTGACCACCGAAGGCTTCGGTGCTGATGCGCCCGGCGGGTATTCCACGCTCAATGAGCGCATCCCGCACCGTGGCGGCCCGCCGCTCTGTCAGAGGCCCGAGGATATCTTCCTCCTCATCCTCCCGGGGCCCGTCAAGATAGATGTTCAGGGCATGTCCTTCGAGAATCAGACCGTAGGCGGGGTAGCGTTTCAGAATCGCCGCGGCCCGGTCGAGGGACTCCTGGTTGCGTTTGTACATCGCTTCCCCTGCGGAATCCAGGGCGTGCTTATAGGCGCCGAAGATTATGTTCGGGGTCAGGATATAGTACTTTCCGTCCTTGACCATGATGGCTATGTCAAAGGGAAGTCCTTCACTGTAGACCGTCCGGTTGCCGCCGATATCGACCATGCTGACCTGCACCTGATAGCTGTCGTCGGGATTGGCCACAGCACCTTCTCCGGTGGTCCCGTTCCAGGTAATCTGCTCGGCGGGGTTGCCGACCCCGGCATAACTGCGAATAACTTCACCCCTGCTGTTGAGAATGTCGATGCTCCACTCGGCAATCTCCGATTTGTCTTCCACGTTGATACCGACCCGTACTTCACCTTCAATGTCTCCGTTGGTGCGTGCAAAGGGTTCGGAAGCTACAGAAAGTCTTATCCGCGGAGGCGTAACATCCAGAATGAAGTTTCCGGATCGTTTCTCCACGATGTCGCCCTTCTCGTACTCTACCCGCAGGAATGCCCTGTAGTTTCCTTCCGCAGCCCGGCGTCCGGAGTCCTGGCTTCCGTCCCAGAAAAGGGTGTCGGGAAGTTCCGTGCTGCCGGTATAGCTCTTAACCGCGTCTCCTGCTTCCGTTTCAAAGGAGAGCCTCCAGCTGGCGATTTCAGCATCTATCGTCGGCTCCAGCACAACCGGCAGTACATCCTCAAACCCGTCGCCGTTGGGGGAGAGGACCTTTCCTGTTGTCATGGCGATATCCACATCCCGGTTGTCAATGCGGATCTCCAGAGGCTCCTGTATGTACTGGTTGCCTGCCCGATCAGTAAAAATTCCCTTTATAAAGTAGCTGCCATCCGGCAGAACTTCGCCGTCCTGTCCGCGACCGTCCCATCGAAACTGCTCGATAATACGGGGACCCGATCCTTCAAAGATTGCATTACCCCGGGAATCGAGCAGCTGCCCTTCCCAGGAAACCGGCTCCGAAGCCCGTATGGCCACATCGTTGTAATCGTTCAGACCATCGCCGTTGGGAGAAAAGATTTCATCATAGCGGATATCCACCTTCGGAGGAGTCACATCGAGCCGGATGCGCCGTTCAGCTGAGGTCACAAAACCATTTTTGTAGGTTACCGTATAGGCAATCGTGTAGAAACCTTCCGGGGCCCTGCGGCCCTGATCGTCATAGCCGGTTACGACATAGGTTTCAGGCACACTGCCCTCGCCCCCTACGCTGACAAGGGCTTCCCTGCTGTCGCTCAGGATCCGTCCTGTCCAGCGGGCAACCTCGTCGGGGTTCTCGACCCTTGTTGTTACAGTAACGGTATCCTGAATACCGTTTCCGTTTGGAGAAAAGAAGGTGTGGTCAAGACTCATGTCGATGGCCGGAGTCGCCGCGTTAAGAACAATGTCATCAACAACGTAATCCTCAGACCTGTTTCCCGCCCGATCGGTGGAATTGAGAGTGTAGGTATACACTCCATCGTCTGCTTTAGTGCCTGCATCGTCGGTCCCGTCCCAGAGCACATCCCCGGGAGCGGATTCGGTCCAGATGAAGGTGCGAACCTCTTCGCCGGCCGCGTTGGTGAATACGCCTTTCCATTCGACCTCCACGGTTCCCGTCTGCTGAATTATATAGACATCCCGAATACCGTCGTCATTGGGACTGAAAATGTTGAATTCCGGAGGAATGATCCGCGCTTCGGGGGGGGTAACGTCCACAATAAAGGTATCCACTTCCGTTTCCGTCCGGTTACCCGAAGAATCCAGAACATAGAGCCGCACATCGTATGCTCCCTCGGGAACTATGTTCCCCTGCCGGTCGCGTCCGTTCCAGGTAATCTCCTTTTCCAGCTCGAACAGGTCGTAGCCCCGGAACAGGGCGAAGAACCAGTTGACGTCGGACGGCTCCTTTTCGACCACCTCATGTACCAGCTTGTTGGCTTCATTGAAAATTTGAATGCCGTATTCCGGAATATAGCCCTGCTTGCTTTTTACATAGACCTTCGCGGTAAAGCGCAGGGTCGCGGAATCCTGGACCCCGTCTCCGTTGGGAGAGATGTACTGGGTTCCTGATGTGACTGTCGGAACTTCCGGAACCTCCTTGTTTCCACCGGCAAAGAGACCGGTGAGAAGAATCGTTAAAATGGTAATAGAGATTAATAATTTGCGTTTCATTTTGTCCCTCACTTTCTTCGAGACTGTTACATTGCCTCTATTGTAGCACACAAAAGTATATGCTACGAGGGCAATTTAAAACCCGACCTGACTCAGGTTCTGCTCAACAGGGAACTTCCCCGCCGGTAAGGCTCCATACTAAAATAATCCGACAAAGTCCGGGCGCAGTCAAACAATCCCTTCCGGATTCCCAGAGACCTTCCGGATTTTCCCTTCTGATAGAGTAACACCGGTACATACTCCCTGGTATGGTCGGTCCCGTCAAAGGTGGGATCGCATCCATGATCGGCGGTAATAATGAGCAGATCCCCCTGCCCCAGCCCCTCCATGATCTCCGAAAGGGCGGAATCGATCTCCGCCACAGCGTCATGGTAGCCCCGGGGATCACGCCGATGACCGAAGATCATGTCCGTATCCACCAGGTTCACAAAGATAAAAGTCTTGTCATCTCCGTCCCGGCGTTCCTTGACCAGGCTCAGGGTCCGTTCCAGGCAGGCCTCGTTGCCCTTGTCGTGGTAGCTCTCGCTTATTCCTGATTCGTTGAAGATGTCTCCAATCTTGCCCACCCCCACCGTCCGGACTCCCCGCTGCTGCAGGTGATCGAGAATCGTAGATTCCGGCAGGGGAAGGGAAAAATCCCGTCGGTTCTTCGTGCGGGTAAAATCCCCGGGGCCGCCCACAAAGGGCCTGGCTATGACCCGGGCTACCGAGTACTCGTCGCAGAGTTCCCGGGCTGCCTCGCAGATCGTATAGAGTTCCTCCAGGGGCACCATCTCCTCATGGGCGGCGATCTGGAAGACCGAATCCGCGGAGGTATAGCAGATCAGGGCTCCGCTTTTCAGGTGCTCCTCCCCGAGTTCCTGAATAATCGCCGTACCCGAGGCGGCCCGGTTGCCGATAATGGAGCGGCCGCTCCTCTTTTCCAGGGCTTCCGTGAGCTCCGTCGGGAAGGAGGGGTACTCCGGGGGAAAGGTCCTGAAAGCCTCCGTGAGGTGTATCCCCGCAAGCTCCCAGTGACCCGTGGTGGTATCTTTTCCGGGGCTGAGCTCCCGCATCACCCCGAAGGAGGCGGCGGGATCGGCGACCGACGGACAGCCGGGCAGGGGATTCCCCAGAAGTTCGGAGGCATTCCCAAGGCCCAGGCGTTTAAGATTGTCCCAGCGGACAGGGGAGACCTGTTCACATATGTGGAGGGCCGTATTTGCCCCGGTATCGCCGAAATCAGCGGCATCCGGAGCAGCTCCGATACCGAAACTGTCAATAACCAGAACCAGGGCCCGCATTGCTTCCCCCTTGGACGATGGAGATACCCCCGGATGTTCCGATTCGGCTTGCCCCGGCCTCGATCATGGCCAGGGCGTCTTCATAGTTCCGGACTCCCCCGGCAGCCTTTACCCGGACCAGGTTCCCGGCGGTCTTTTTCATGAGCCGAACGTCTTCCACGGTGGCCCCGCCGCCGGCGAAACCGGTGGAGGTCTTAACAAAGGCGGCGCCTGACCTGGCGACTATCTCCGTAGCCTTGATCTTTTCCTCCTCCGTCAGGTAGAAGGTCTCAATAATCACCTTTACCAGCGCTCGTCCGGCGGAACGTACCACCGAGCGAATGTCCGACTCCACCAGGGCGTAATCCCCGGCCTTCAGGGCACCGATATTCATGACCATATCCACTTCAGCAGCCCCCTGCTCCACGGCGAGCATGGCCTCCTCGGCCTTGATCTGGCTTGTATTGGCCCCCAGGGGAAAACCGATAACGGTACAGACCTTTACATCCGACCCGGCGAGCTCCTTCGCCGCAAGAGGCACATAGCAGGGGTTTATACAGACCGAGGCGAAACTGTAGTCCCTGGCCTCGGCGCAAAGCCTGCTGATCTGCTCAGGTACCGCATCAGCCTTGAGCAGGGTGTGGTCGATCATTGAAGCAATCTCTTTGGGTGTCATTGTTTATATCTCCTCAATTATAGTCCGCACCAGTTCGGGCGGCTCGGGTTTCTGTTCTTCGATTGTAATGGCTCTCTGAAACTCGGACACCGCCTCTTCCAGATTTGTCTCGTCGTTGACATAGAAATCCGCCAGAGGCTCTCCCTCTTCAACCGGATCTCCCAGACGTTTCTTCATCCAGATACCCACGGCAGGATCTATTCTGTCCTCCTTGGTCCTTCTGCCCGCCCCCAGAAGAAGAGCGGCAATGCCGATCCGGTCGGTCTCCATGGCGGAGACAAACCCTGAGGCCGTCGCCTCGATGGAGTAGCACCGGGCGGCAGCGGGCAGGCGGCCCGTATCGTCGCAGACGGCCGGGTCTCCGCCCTGGGCGGATATCATCCTTTTGAGGGACTCAAGCCCCGCCCCGCTAAAGAGAGCGTCCCAAAGCTTCCTTTCCGCTTCGTCGACCGAGCCGAGCCCCGAGGCTGTAAGCATCCTGGCAGCCAGGGTCAGGGAAACCCGGGCCAGGTCTCCCTCCCCGTGGTGCCCCTGCAGGATCTCCACCGCCTCCCGGACCTCCAGGGCATTACCGATGGCCTCTCCCAGGGGCTGGCTCATATCACTCACCACGGCAGAGACGCCCTTTCCCGCCCGTTTTCCGATGCCCACCATGGCCCGGGCAAGGGCGACGGCATCCCCTTCGTTCTTCATGAAGGCGCCGCTCCCGGTCTTAACATCCAGTACAATGGCATCACTGCCGGCGGCGAGTTTCTTGCTCATGATGCTGGAAGCAATCAGGCTTATATTATCGATGGTGGCGGTAACGTCCCGCAGCGCGTAGAGCAACTTGTCCGCCGGGACCAGATCGCCGGTCTGGCCGATGACCGATAGCCCGTGCTCCCGGACAATTTCCACGAAGCGTTCCATCGGCTGGCTGACCGAGAAGCCGGGGATCGACTCAAGTTTGTCCAGGGTTCCGCCGGTATGCCCCAGCCCCCGACCAGACATCTTGGCGACCTTTCCCCCGCAGGCGGCAACCAGGGGCAGCGCCACCAGGGTCGTTGTGTCGGCCACCCCGCCGGTGGAGTGTTTGTCAACCTTTACCCCGGGTATGGACGAGAGGTCGATCAGGTCCCCGGAATGCATCATGGCCATGGTCAGGTCGTAGGTCTCCTCGACGTTCATACCGTTAAACCAGACCGCCATCAGCAGGGCTGCCATCTGATAGTCAGGGACATCTCCGGAAACATAACCGTCAATAAAAAAACGGATCTCCTCGGCGCTCAGGACGGACTTGTCACGCTTTTTTTTGATTAGTTCCGCTGTAAGCATGGATTTAAGGTACTACAGGATCACCGGATTGACCAGTAATTAGCGTTATTGGCTCCGGTGGATCTTCAGGTTCCGGATCTTCCGGAAGAGAGACTCGAGATACTCGCTTTCACGGGCATTCAGGCCGGCTCGTTCAATAAGGTCGCGGAAAAAGTTCCGCAGCCATGTACTGTCACCCAGTGTAAAGAAACCGATGGCCCGTAACTCTTCGGTAATATTTCCTGCCGCGGCATCTGCCTCCCGGCGGGGGATACCGGGACCACCGGAGGCTGCAGGGGCCGCGCCCATAAGAGCCCTGCGCAGGGAGTAGCAGACGATCTGTACAGCGTGGGAAAGGTTCAGGGAGGGAAAGGCAAAGTGGCTCTCGATGGACGCGGCGGCGCTGCACAGGGCGAGTTCATCGCTGTCAAGGCCGCTCTGCTCGTTACCGAATACCAGAGATTGCTTTTCCCCTGCCTCAAGAACTCTACGGATAATGCGCGGGGCAATCTCCTCCAGGTCAAAAAACCGGGACCTTCTCCGGGAGCCGGTACGCCGGGTAAATCCAACGGAGAAGGAGGAGTCCTCCAGGGCATCCGCGAGGGAGGCATACACCCGGGACCCTTCAAAGATATCATAGGCGTTGAGGGCCCAGGTGCGAACGATCTTATTATCCGGCTCTCGTCCGTCAGGAAGAATCAGGGCCAGGGAGGTAAAACCCATATTTTTCATGGCCCTGCAGACCGCTCCGATATTGGCATCCCCCTCGGGGCGTACCAAGACGATCTGCATCTGTCGTTCAGGATGTTCCAGGAGTTTCATAGTGTCTTCATCTGGTTTTTTCCAGCCCTCTTTGCCTTGTACATCTCTTCATCGGCAATGCGGAGAATATCATCCACGCTTTCTGCTTCATCCGGGGCCATGGCGGCCCCGATGCTGACGCTTACGCTCACCTTTCGACCCTTTATTTCACAGGGCTCCCGGACCGCAGAAAGTATCTTCTGTGCAACCAGGCGCAGATCTTCCCTGGTATCCACATTCTCCAGGAGAACGACGAACTCGTCCCCTCCCAGACGACCAACGGTATCGCTCTCCCGCAGGCAATCCCGGATTCGCCCTGCGATTTCTACCAGCAGAATATCCCCCGCCTCATGTCCCGCGCTGTCGTTGAGTTCCTTGAAATTATCAAGATCGAGAAACAGCAGCCCCAGGTGCTGCCGGTTACGGCGAACCAGCTTCAGGGCCGTTTCCAGCCGGTCATAGAACAGCCGCCTGGTGGGGAGCCCGGTAAGGGAATCGTGCAGGGCAAGGTGTTCTATCATTCTGCGGTTTTCCATCTGAACAACCTGAAAGCGGGCTATGATAATGGAAAATATGGAGGCCACCAGGAGAGAGACAAAATATCCATGCAGCAGGCCCTCGGCGCGTTCCCACAGCAGTTCACGGTATTCAGCGGCAGGGTAAAAGGAGATCAGCTTCAGAGGATAGCTTCCATCGGGTTTATGAATTTTAAGCTGAGGAATCAACGTCCGGTCCCAGAAGGATATAAAGGAAATTTGCAGATCAACGTTGGTAAAGGTAAAAAGCCCTCCGTCCAGAAAAAACTGGTCCCGGTAGCCAGGAACAATCCGCTGCCAGGCCTCGGGAAAACTCCAGGCAAAGCCTGTCGGCTCCTTGTCGGGGAACATGAAGCCCCATTCCATATCGGGATCAGGAGCATCCAGAAAGTATCCATGCCCGTCCACAAGCATTACCCGCCTGGAAGAAACACCGGAAAGGGCATCAAGATAGTCAAGGATCTGCCGTCCCGGCAGGTTGAGAATAAGGATTCCCCGCTTATTCCCTGCTTCGTCGAAAACCGGAGTCCCGATCCGTATCATCGGCCGATAGGGTACCTCGATCTCGCCGTTTTCCACGTTCAGATCAAGCCGGGAAAGGTATATCTCTCCGCGCTCGAGCTTCACACTCTCCTGAAAGTAATAACGCTTGGCCTTGTTCTGAAGAGCCTCATGCGGCTCCTGGGTAAAAAAGCCCTTAACCTGGGATATCCG